>Ga0074198_1000031_pt1 | contig 276857 bp, 294 predicted proteins | sample EPASupsiteSAE323_FD_64527 | JGI IMG/M metagenome (GOLD analysis project Ga0074198, IMG submission 64527) | Bioremediated contaminated groundwater from EPA Superfund site, New Mexico - Sample SAE3-23 | ecosystem: Environmental > Aquatic > Deep subsurface > Groundwater > Contaminated ...
GGTATCGATATTTGCCTTCTTTTTGGAATCGTTTGCTGTATTAATCGCTCCGTTCATTTGAATAATGACGAAGCCAGCCAGAACACCGACGATGGCCATGACAACCAAAAGTTCGATTAAGGTGAAAGCGCGCTTGGACATATATTAATTTCTTAATTTCTTAAGCCACTCATTCATTTCCTCTTCTGACTTGAAATTAACAATCACTTGGATATTATCTTTCTTCTTTTCTATTTTAATATTTTCAGAATTAAGTATCTGCCTGACTTTCCTTTCCAAAAACTCAGAAACCATTTGAGGAATCTTTTTAACAAGACTCTTCTTAGGACCGGCTCCGGCATTCCTCTCTTTAACTCTTCTTTCTGTTTCTCTGACCGAATAGCCATTGGCAATCACTTCTTCCAATAATTCCTTGATTATTTTGGTATCGCTACACCCCAATAAAGCTCTGGCGTGTCCCTCGGAAACAGTTCCCTCTTTTAAAGCTTTCTTGACTTCGTGAGGTAAAGACAAAATTCTCAAACTATTGGCAATCGCTTCCCTGCTTGTTCCGGCAATCTTGGCAATCTCTTTTTCCAATAAGCCGAATTCTGCTCTCAATCTGTCAAAGGCCTCGGCCTTGTCTATCGGATTCAAATTCCTTCTCTGCACATTCTCAATCAAAGCAATTTCCAATTTCTCCCTGTTTGATTGTTCGCGGATGATAACCGGAACCTGTTTTAAGCCAATTCTATTCGCCGCTCTCCATCTTCTTTCTCCGGCAACAATTTGATATTCATATGAAATACCTCTTTCTGTCTTTTTCTCAAACTTATTAACAATGATCGGCTGAAGGATTCCGTATTTCTTAATTGATTCACCCAAAGAATCCAAAGCTGTTTCATCAAACTCTTTCCTCGGCTGATACGGATTGGGCTTGATTTTCTCTATTTCTATCCAAAAAATAAAGTCCTTGCGGGTCTTGTCTTCAGGTATCGATGTATCTTTTTTGGGTATTAATGATTCAATTCCTTTTCCAATCATATTGTATTATTTAACCTTTTGCTATTATTTCACGAGCCAATTCCCTGAAAGCATGGACGGCACGGGAGTTGGGAGAATGCCTCAATATTGTCTTTCCTGTTACCGGGGACTCAGACAAAGCGACGACACGAGGGATAACCGTATCAAAGACATAGCCCGGGAACGTCCTTCTCAAATCTTTGGCTATTTTCTGACTAACCACATTCTTCCTGTTATACATGGTCATCACCGCTCCCAAGACCTTAATATTCCTCTCCAAGTTTTCATTAATCAATTTAACATTGTGCAACAACTGTCCCAGTCCTTCCAAAGCCAGATATTCGCACTGGACCGGAATCAAAACCTCGTCAGCCGCAATTAAAGCGTTTAAAGTCAATAATCCTAAAGAAGGAGGACAATCAATTAAAATGAAATCGTATTGGTCTTTAACAGCATCCAAAACTTCTTTCAATCTGAATTCCCTTCTTTCCATGTTAACCAATTCAATATTGGCTCCGGCCAAGTCATGCGAAGTGGGCATAATATCAAATGCCAAAAAAGGAGTCTTCTTGATAATATCCCTTGGATTAACCTGTCCCAAAATAGCTTCGTATACGGAAACCGACAATTCTCTGGGCTTAATTCCCATGGAAAAAGTGGCATTGGCCTGAGGATCGATATCAACCAAAAGAACTCTCTTGCCGTAGGCCGTCAAAAAGACGGGCAAGTTCACGGCAATAGCCGTTTTTCCCACTCCTCCCTTTTGATTGGCGATAGCAATTACTCTGCTCATTACGGTAATTTTACCACAAGCAATTTAAATTTACAAACAATAAAATATATGCTAAATAATATGTATTGCCGAAGTGGCGGAACTGGCAGACGCGTAGCACTCAAAATGCTATGGGGGCAACCCCGTGAGAGTTCAAGTCTCTCCTTCGGCACACATCAGTTGTCTTTTTTATTGCCGAAGTGGCGGAACTGGCAGACGCGTAGCGTTCAGAACGCTATAGAAGCAATTCTGTGTGGGTTCAAGTCCCACCTTCGGCACACTACTTGTAGAAGGAGCAAGCCAAATAGGCAACGGTTAGAACAATCATTGCTCCATAAAAAGAAATCAACTTATCTGAAATCATATGCTGAGGCCTTGAAGGAACCTGGTCTTTAAATCTGCCCTTGGCGTTCATGTCAAAAAGATGTTCCTCGGTATTTAATCTATTGGCAATATCCCACTTATACAATTTCTTGTACAGGCTGATTTGTTGCTGATAATGAGCATCCAAAAACCAGAAAGACAATAGGGGGATGAAGGCAACCAAAACTTGGAACTTTTCGCCTTGCAAAATCAAAGTGGCAACAATCAAAGTAACCGTCCAACCTTTTATTAAGAAGGAGTCAGTCGACTTCCTTTTTATTATTCCTTGAATTATGCTGGTTTCTTTACTCAAGACGCTAAGGCGTTGTTCTTTGTTCATGGTTTTAATTAATATCTTTTTCTACTTTCTCACCTGGTAAAGTGGTTTTATTGGAACCAATCTTTCTCCCGGGATAAATAATAGTATGGACTCCTATTTTAACATTATCACCCATAACAGTTCCGAATTTAATTCTTTTTGTATCAATTAATTCTCCTTTAACCATAGTCTTTACCGTATCTCTATCGTGCCTGAAATTGGCAGTAATGGTTCCCGCGCTGAGGTTGCATTTTTCTCCGATAATCGAATCACCTATATAGGCCAAATGAGAAGCAAAAGTTCCCTTTCCAATTAAAGAATTCTTGACTTCAACCGCCTGACCAATTCGGCAACCATCTTCAATAACCGTTCCCGCTCTCAAGAAACAATTGGGTCCGATTATGCAATTCTTGCCGATATAGACCGGGCCTTCTATATATACCCCGCTCTTTATAACCGTTCCCTCTTTAATAATCACTTCTCCATTCAAAACCGCTCCTTTTTCTATCTTTCCCTTTCTCTCTTTTTTCTGCTTGCCAAATAAATAAGGAACTGCGTTAAAAATATCCCAGGGATATGAAGCGGGCACCCAGAAAGAGGCCTCGCAAATATGCAATCTTTTGTCGTGGATGAACTTCCTGACATAGTCAGTGAATTCATATTCATTGCGAACCGATTTCTCTATTTTGTAATCAAAAATATCTTTAGGCAAACAATAAAGAGCGGCATTAACCAACTTGGAAGGAGGATTGGAAGGTTTTTCAATAATATTCTTGGCATATCCCTCTTCTTCATCAATTACTCCGAAACAAGAAGGATTTTCATGCTCCTTGACCAAAATCGAAGGGAACTTATCAATCGCCTTCTTAATATCTTCACGGGCATAGAAATCATCTCCGTTTAAAAGCAAAAACTTATCTTTCAAAAGAGGATGAGCCAAGCGAGCCGAAGAACCTGTTCCCTCAACAGCATCGTCCTCAATATAGGTGATTTTCATCGAACCGTATTTCTTCCCGATTTTTTCCTTAATCATCTCTTTCTTGTAGCCGACGATAATGATTACTTCATTGACTAGCCCATCCAATTCATCAAGATTGTATTCCAAAATACTCTTTCCAAATATGCTGAAAAGCGGCTTCGGTTTTGTTTCCGAAATTGGCCAAAATCTTATTCCCTTTCCCGCTGCGAGTATGACTGCTTGCATATTATAAACTTAACAATATTTTAGCTATCTTTTCCGTATCATGAACAATTCCTTCTTCTCCCAATAAATCCAATCCGATATATTTCTTATTTTTAGGTAAATGATCAAACTTAACCATTTCCAGAAACTGAGGATGCTCTTCTCTGTATTCTTTAATTCTTTCCTCGGAAGGAATATTTGTATTGAAGATAACATAATCAAGAGGGCATTTCAAACAATCCTCAACTTGCAAAGAAAAATCATCAACCTTAAAACCATTTGATTCTCCATTTTTGGTCATCAAATTGCAAATATATACTTTCTTGGCTTTACTGGCCTTAATCGCTTCCGAAGTACCGTCAACCAACAAAACCTGCATCAAAGAAGAATAGATGTCTCCCGGTCCGATGACAATCATATCCGCCCGTCCGATTCTTTTAATTGTTTGCGGGCATGCTTTGGTTTCCGGCCTTAAAAACAATTTCTTGATTCTCAAATTGGTATCGTGCTTGGGAACATCAATGTTTGATTCTCCAACAATCTCTTCTCCGTTTTCCAAAACCGCCACCAAGTCGGCTTTGTGGGTGGTTGAAGGAAGTATTTTATGACTTCCAACCAACATTGAATTCATTTTTTCAAACAACGACTTGTATCCTCCTTTTTCCAAAGCCATCGCCACAAAAGCGATATTCCACAAATTGTGTTCGTGCAAATCTCCATCGGTAAACCTGTAATCCAACAAATCCTTGTCTTCTTTGGATAAATTACACAAAGCTAAAAATGCTCTTCTCACATCTCCCGGAGAAATAATATCATAGTCCTTTCTTAATCTTCCAGAAGAACCGCCCGAATCCAAAACAGCGGAAACAACCGTCAATTCCACATTCTTGTATTTCAAACCAGGAAGGACCGCCTTGGGCATGGCATTCCCTCCTCCGATACAAACTATTTTCTTTTTTACAAATGGGTTGTTAAACATTTTTTAATATCCGGCTCTTTATCTTTTTCCAAATGCTTAGTCATTTCTTCTTCATAATACATTCTGTCTTTTTTATAAAACAATCCCAAAGGAATCTTGGTTTCTCCGTTGTAGTTCCATTCCTTAATCAATTGCATCGCTTTTTCCTTTGATTCCAATTCCGAATTAACCGCTTCGTAAGAACTCTTGTTGTAAAGTTCCATTGAATTAAAGAACGAAGGGCAGGGCTGCAAAACTTCAATGAAAGAAAATCCTTTGTGATTTACCGCATCAATAATCAAATTCTTCAAATGTTCGAATTTTGAAGAATAGCTTCTGGCGATAAATGAAGCATTGGAAGCAAGCATTAATTCCAGAGGATTCAACGGCTCTTCAATACTTCCTTCGGGGGTTGATTTTCCTTTCAGCCCCTTTGGCGAAACAGCGGTAAACTGTCCGGTTGTCAAAGCGAACAATCGATTATTGTGCATAATGACGTTAACATCGGAATTCCTCTTAGCCGCATGAATCAAATGCGAAATTCCTTCATCCAGTGCCGCTCCGTCTCCGATAAAAACTATGACCTTTAAATCGGGGTTTCCTAATTTAATTCCTTCTCCGGTCACAATTGAACGGCCATGAAGAGAATAAAAACTGTTTAAATTCAAATAATCGGCTATTTTTGAATTGCACCCGATATCCGAAACCAAAACAATATTTTCCCTTGGAGTTCCTTTTTGAACAATATCTTCTATGGCCATCTTTATCGCCTGCAAAACTCCAAAATTGCCGCAACCGGGACACCAAGTATTAGGACAAGTTGTTTCTAATTTTTCCATATAATTAAATATTTTTAAGCTTGGCTACTAATTCTTCGGGAGTGAACGGCCTCATATCGTACTTTAAAACTTTGGCATCAACTTTAATTCCTTGAGAATTCAAAACTTGTTCCATCTGCCCCAAGGCTCCCAATTCAATCAAAACCAATTTCTCAACTCCCTTTAAAGCATCTTTGAACTGTTTAATAGGGAAAGGCTGAAGAATTATCGGCTGGATGACTTTCAATCCCAATTCTTCGGCTGCTTCCTTAACCGCCCCCTTAGTCGAACCCCAACAAACTACCGCTGTTTTAGAATCAATATTTCCATAAACCTTAACCGCCTCCAATAATTCGACTTCCTTTTCCATTTCTTTAAACTTTCTCATTCTCTTCTCCTGCATCATCACGATATTCTCCTTGTCTTCAACGCTCAATCCGTATTCATCGTGCTCGTAACTGGTAGCTTTGATAATCGCATTTTGTCCAGGAAAAGCCATTGGAGAAATTCCATCGGGAGTATTTAAATATCTTTTGTACTCGCCTTTGCCATCCCACAACAATCCTTCTTTCTTTTGAATATTATCTAAAACATTTTCATCAAAACTAAAAGTGCTTTCCGATAATTCTTTGTCGATTAAAAGAATAGATGGTGTTTGATATTTCCAGGCCAAGTTCATTAATTCTCCGCTCCAATAACAGGTTTCGTTAACATCTCCGGGAGCGATAACAAACCTTAAGAAATCACCATGACCAGAAGCCAAAGTGAAAAGCAAATCAGTCTGGCCTGTATATGTGGGAACTCCGGTAGCCGGACCGGACCTTTGACTATTAACAAAAACCAAAGGAATTTCCGCCATCGCCGCCAAGCTGATTGTTTCGGTCATTAGGGCAAAACCTCCTCCCGAAGAACCAGCCATGGTTCTTTTACCAGAATAAGCGGAACCAGCAGCGGCAACGGCAACCGCTATTTCATTTTCCAATTGAGAAACAACCACATTCAAATCTTTTTCGTGTTCGGCCAAATAGTGAAGAATTCCCGTAGCTGGAGTCATGGGATAGGCAAAATATACTTCGAGACCGGCTTTAACCGCACCCAAAGACAATGCCTCATTTCCAGTCAAAAGAGGCTTGGGATTATTCTTTAATTTATCAACTTTTAAAACTTCTGAAACCGAGTCATATGCCTTTTTGGCTATTTCTAAATTCTTTTCAATTCCCTTCCCGATTTCTTTTCTCAACACTTCTTCCAAGGATTCCCAATCGATTCCGACAACTTTGGCAAAACCACCGAGCAAAGCAGTGTTGGACATAATGGGAAGGCCTTCCAATTCTTTAGTGATTGTATCAGCCACTATTCCTATTCCGTTTTCTGACTTAACTTTATCTTGATTAAAAACAATCGTTCCATTCTCTGCCAAATCTTTTTCATGCTCTTTCATTGTTCTTTCGTCTAAAGCCAAAAGAAAATCTGCTTTGCCGACATGGGAAAGAATTTCTTTTTCTGAGGCCCTGATTTGAGAAAAATTATGCCCTCCCTTAATCAAGGACTGATAATCTTCATGAATAAAAATATTATATCCTAAATCATTGAAAATCTTGGCGATGATAAGGCCTGCTTTTCTAGATCCTTGTCCAGCAGCTCCACCTACTATTATTGAGAATTCTTTTGTATTTTTCATGGGCCCATTTTAACATAAAAAGACCAAGAAAAAAAGTAGTTAATCCACTATTTGAACCTTAGCTTTTATATCATTTTTACCAACCAATCCAAACTTGGTTGAATCCAATGTCCCCCCTATTTTATTACCCAAAAGCAAATATGTATCATTGGGAATTATTGGATAGTCATTAATATATAATTCGATCATTTTTGCAGAATTACTTGAAATTAAATAAGGTTCTTTTTCAAAATTCAAAACAGATTCATTGTTAACGACAATCTCGTATCCATTATTAACTTCTTTTAACTCCCACCTATCTCCTGGAATAGCCTTAACTGATTTAATTAATAAACTCTTATTTCCAGCATAATCATATAAAACAACGTCATCTCTTAAAATATCATTGCAATCATAATAATCATAAATAGCTGATACCGTATCTCCAGATTTAATAAATGGTTCCATGGACGTTCCATTTATTAATACTTCTTTAATAACAACTGGACAAGTTTCAGTTTCTATTATTTTGTTATTTTCTTTACAGCCAAAATAATAAAAAATAAATAGTAAAGTTGTTATTAAGAAAAATGATAATATAATTTTCTTCATCGACTAAATTTTAACAAAATTAAATCAAAGTAACAATTAAAAAACTGCCCGAAGGCAGTTTAATAATTATTTACAGCAAAACATAAAGGAATGAGGACATACACTAGAAACTCCCCATACAGAAGAACTATTATATTCTCTTCCATTTATAATTAACTGCATATAGCCAGGTCCACTCGAACAGGAATATGCATTAGACCATGTATTTGAATCAGCAGAATACTTACTCACAGATCCATCAACAGCATAAGTCGTTACGTGAATAATTCCCCCTCCAAGTGTAACAAAAAATGCTCCCCTAGGATCTGATGCTACACTAGAATCAAATACCCAACCAGCTGTTGTGGGAGATGTTCTTACTAATGTAGTATATCCAGTAGCACAAGAAAGACCTGAATTGGGTGAATTAATTAAATAGCATGTATTGTATGTCCCTAAGCTACTAGCAGCATCAACATAATCTTTATTTGTTGCATCAGTTGAATTAACTGGTGCAACAAGGTTAGTAATTGTTCTTCCTGATACTTGAATACTATCAGAATCTGATTCCATTTCAGACCAAGAATGACCATTAACTGGTTTAGTGTTAGCAGCATTAGCTAGCTCTGTCTTAAAAGTATTTGAGTATTCATAAATAGAAAAACCAACTCCCATCAATGCAATAAATATTACAATAAATATTTTATATTTTTTCATATGTTTTTATCTATTATTTATTAAATATATTATATAATATTATTATTCTACTGTCACGCTTTTAGCTAAATTCTTCGGCTTGTCGATATCTCTTTCCAATGCATCGGCAAAATAATATGCGAACAAATGAAGAGGAATTACCGATAATATCGGAGTTAACATTTCCAAGGTCTTGGGGATATATATCACATCATCAACAATATTTTTTATTTCCTCGTTCCCCTTAGTCGCAATGGCAATAACCGGTCCTCTTCTCGCTTTGATTTCTTCAATATTTGCAATCATTTTTTCATAAACAGAATCGGTTGGACAAATGGCAATTGTCGGACAGTTTTCATCAACCAAAGCCAAGGGTCCGTGTTTCAATTCCCCTCCAGCAACTCCTTCGGCATGGACATATGAAATCTCTTTTAGCTTTAAAGCTCCCTCTAAAGCGATAGGGAAATTGTACTTTCTTCCGATAAACCAAAAATCTCTGTATTTTTTGTATTTTTCGGCGATCTTTTTAATCTCTTCTTTCTGTTCCAATATCTCTTTTGCCAATTCGGGAATAGCCATCAGCTCGGAAACAATCCTTTTGCCCATAACTAGGGCCATGTCTCTCTGACGACCCAGATAAACTGTAATCAAAGCCAAAACGGTCAATTGTCCGATAAAAGCTTTGGTTGAAGCAACCGCTATTTCCGGTCCGGAACGGGTATATACTCCGGCATCGGTTTCCCGAGCCTGAGAAGAACCAACGACATTAGTGATTCCTAAAGTTAAAACACCCTTAGCTTTCATTTCCCTTAAAGCAGCCAGAGTATCGGCTGTTTCTCCAGACTGGGAAACAAATATCGCCGCTGTTCCTTTATTGGTAATCGGCTTCCTGTATCTGAATTCGGAACCGATATCGGTTTCAGTGGGAATACCGGCATATTCTTCAAGCATATATTCCCCCACCTTACAGGCATAATGAGCGGTACCGCAACCAATCAAAGTTATGTTGTTAATCTCCCTCAATTGCTTTTCAACCGCTTCCAGTCCTCCCAATTTAACCGAACCCTCTTCTTCCAGCATTCTTCCTCTCATCGCGTCCTCAATGACGTTCGGTTCTTCCATTATTTCTTTAAGCATGAAGTGTTTGTATCCTCCCTTTTCCGCCTGTTCAATATCCCAATCAATCGTTTCAACATTCTTCTGCGATTCTTTTTCTTCTTTCAAAATACAAAAACTGTCTTTCTTTAATACCGCTATTTCCCCATCGTCCAAATTGATTATCTGTCTGGTTCTGGTGATGACAGCCGAAGGATCGGAAGCAACCAAAAACTCATCGATTCCAACTCCGATAATCAGAGGCGAAGACATTCTGGCAGCAACCAACTTGTCCGGTTCTCTAGAAGAAATAACCGCCAAACCATATGTTCCCCTGATATCCCTCAAGGCCTTTCCCACCGCTGACTCCAAATTGCCTTCATAATATTTTTCAATCAAATGGGCAATGACTTCGGTATCTGTTTCAGAATTGAATTTGTGACCCTCTTCAATTAACTTGCTTCTGAGTTCTTTGTAGTTTTCAACAATTCCGTTGTGCACTACAAAAATCTCACCCTTGCAATCGCAATGAGGATGGGCATTCTCTTCGGTGACTATTCCGGTTGTGGCCCAGCGGCTATTGTGAGAAATAAAACCATTGGCTATAAAATTAGAATTGTCTTCTACCTCTAAATCGTATAGATATTCATAAAATGACTTCACTTTTTCAATTTTATTAACTTGCTGAAACACAATCTCTCCGTTTAAAAAAAAGCTAAAAAGAGACGCAACTTCTTTTGCCTTTTTATTATTAAGATAATTCTTTTTGAGATATTTTATAAAATCATTTGCGGCCCCCTCAGATATAAATCCTTCCGGTATACTTAAAAATCTTTTAATTCCCTCCGACTTCATAAACTCAGAACAAATTAATTTGATTTCTTTTTTCTTCAAGGGAATCACTTTCGAACTAAGCATTCTTTTTGACTTGAGTTTTTCTAAAAGATTTTTAGCTTTTTTTGTTTTATCGTTTGAAGAAAATCCGATTAAATCAATAAAAGATTTTATAGCGTCATAATTACTAATAGAAACTTTAACCGCATCCTTCCATCCATATTTTCTCCTTTTATGAATGCTGATTGAAGATATTATTCCCATCCTCAATAAAAGAAGTTGAACGGTCTTAACTAATTTACCATCAGTCATTCCGAGACCAATCTGACCAGCAGTACTGCCGACATATCCCTCGGCATCAAATAATCCCCTTAAAAAACCTTTAATATCTTCTGTGTTTGCTGAACCCAATTCATCAATAAATTCATCTTTTCTCGATTTAATATTTTCCTTCAGCCAAGAAGAAAAAGCTATACTATTAAATTCTAATAACAAGGCATTCGTGTCGCTCATCGCCTTAATTACTCCATCAACTTCGAAAGTTTTTCCAATCAAAACTTTGTAGTTATTAAGAACAACCTTGTCCATATCTTTAAACCTGACGCTTCTTTCTCCAGCATAACCATCTCCTACATAATACCCTATAATTTGCATTAACTCTGAAGAGCTATATTGTTGTTGTTTTATAAATTTTTCTTTTTTATTACTATCAATAACTGTATTGAATAATTTCTCCAGCGACAAATACTTTAATATTTTTAATAAATGTTCTTCTCTAAAATTTCTATCATTTTTAAGAATGTGATTAATGTAAGCTTGGCTGACTCCTGTTTTATTTGACAATTCGCTCAAAGACACACCCTTTTCAATAATTTTGGCTTTTATATCGCTAGAAAAACTATCGCCTATTTGATAATATTTTTTATTTAAAACTTTTTTAAATCTTATTTTTCTACCTTTTATATCGATTAATTTAGGAAAAAGAACTATATCTCCCTTTTTCATGTCTTTGACTTTTCTTTCTGAAATTTTTCCATTAACAAAAACCATCATCCTATGAATATCTGTAGTCTCTATTATTCCAAATGGAGTTTTAATATTATATAAATACTTTGACGACTTATGCCTAAAAACTTTTATTTTTTTAGATTCTAACTTTAAATTTTTTAAATTTAAAGATAAAACCCTATCTCCGGTCAATATTTTAGAAATTTCTAAAGTCCTGCCATTGGCTAATTGAACTAAAGTGTCGGGAGCTAAACAATGGCCTATTCCGACATTTCCCTCAAAATCATTTTCCGAAAATTCTTTCTCCGTCTTTTCTATCTTCCCAACTCTTTTGAATAAAGACGATCCGTTATCGTTCAAGAAACAAAAACCGTAACTGTCATAGCCCCTGTATTCCAACCTCTTCAGCCCCGCCATCAATATGGGCGAAGCTTCCTTATTCCCGATGTATCCGACTATTCCGCACATATATTATTTAATTACAATATTTATCAGCTTATCCTGTACGAAAAACACTTCGACGATTTCTTTTCCGTCTATCCACTTCTTAATTCTCTCATTTTCCTTAGCCATCTTCTCCACTTCTTCTTTTGAAATTCCGGCATTGATTTCCATCTTCTCTCTCACCTTTCCATTAACTTGGATAATCAAAGAAACCATTTCTTCTTTGATTAAACTGGAATCGGGTTCCGGCCATTTTTCAATCATAATACTGGTCTTGCTTCCCATCTTTTCCCAAAGCTCTTCACAAAGATGAGGGGCAAAAGGAGAAAGCAGAACTAAAACTCTTTTGATTTCTTCTTTCCCTAATTCTTCTTTTCTCTCGGAAATAAAATTCATGAATTCCATGAAGAAAGCTATTGAAGTGTTAAACTTCATCTTTGGCAAATCTTCAGAAACTTTTTTATTCAGTTTATGTGTTTCGATGACAACCTCTTTGGAACTCTTTTCATTTTGACACTCTGAAAACACATCCCATAACTTAATTAAAAATCTGTAAACACCCTTGACTCCTTGAGGATTCCAGCCAATGGCCTGGTCAAAGGGACCCATAAACATTTCATAGCATCTTAAGGTGTCTGCTCCGCATTCATCAATAATAACGTCGGGAGCAATAACATTGCCCTTTGATTTACTCATTTTTTGCCCGTCCGGAGCCAAAACAAATCCAACATTTCTCAAGGTATAAAAAGGTTCTTTAGTTGAGACTATTCCCAAATCATACATGAATTTGTGCCAAAAACGGGAATACAAAAGATGTAGAACGGCGTGATCCGCTCCTCCGACATACAAATCAACCGGCATCCATCTCTTGTCTCTTTCTTTGCTAAATATCTCTTTATCGTTTTTATTGTCCAAATATCTCAAATAATACCAGCATGAACCGGCCCACTGAGGCATGGTATTGGTTTCTCTTTTAGCCGGACCTCCGCATTTGGGACATTTAACATTAACCCATTCGGAAATAACGGCCAAAGGCGATTCCCCTGTCCCGGTCGGCTGATATTTTTCAACATATGGTAATTTGACCGGCAATTCATTTTCCGGAACCGGAACCATTCCGCAAGTATCGCAATGAATGATGGGAATCGGCTCTCCCCAGTATCTCTGCCTTGAAAAAACCCAATCTCTTAATTTGTAGTTTACTTTCTTTTCCGCTTTTAAAAACTCTCCGATCTTTTCTCTTCCTTCTTCAGAAGTCAATCTGTTAAATTCATTTGAATTAATCAATACTCCGTCTTCGATAAAGGCCGCTCCCTCTTTCTTGTTTTTTCCATCAATGACTTCTATTATTTCCAAGCCGTATTTTTGGGCAAATTCAAAATCCCTTTCATCATGAGCCGGCACAGCCATCACCGCTCCGGTGCCGTAATGAGCCAAAACATAGTCAGCTACGAAAACGGAAATCTCTTTTCCGTTAACCGGATTGATGGCCTTGATTCCTTTTAATTCAACTCCCGTCTTATCTTTGACTTCGCTGATTCTTTCCCTTTCGCTCTTATTCTTGGCTTTATTAATATATTCCGAAACTTCATTCTTGTTTTCAAATTCCAGCTCGTTAATCAAAGGATGTTCGGGAGCGATAACTAAATAAGTGCAACCGAATAAAGTATCGGCTCGAGTTGTAAAAACAGAAACTTCTTTGGAACCTATTGAAAATTTGATTTCCCAACCTTCACTTCTTCCAATCCAATTCTTCTGCATTTCCTTTATCTTCTCCGGCCAATCAATATCATCCAGTCCTTCCAACAACTTATCCGCATAGTTGGTGATTCTCAACACCCATTGCTCAATATCTTTCTTGGTTGTTTCCGTTCCGCACCTCTCGCATTTGCCATCAACCACTTCTTCGTTAGCCAAACCGGTCTTGCAAGAAGGACACCAATTAATGGGAAGAAGCTTTTTGTATGCCAAACCGTTCTCGAATAATTTCAAGAATATCCATTGAGTCCATTTGTAGTATTCGGGGTCGGTTGTATTCAATTCCCTTTCCCAGTCATAGCTCAATCCGGCTATTTTCATCTGCCTCTTGATATTAGAAACATTTTTAGCCGTAGTGATTTCCGGATGGATTCCGGTCTTAATGGCGTAGTTTTCGGCAGGTAAACCGAAAGCGTCCCAACCCATAGGATGCAAAACATTAAAACCTTTTGATCTTTTGAATCGAGCGATGATGTCGGTTGCGGTATATCCCTTCATGTGCCCCACATGGATTCCTTCTCCGGAGGGATAAGGAAACATGTCGAGAACATAAAACTTGGGATTGTTTGAATCCTCTTTAGTTTTGTAGGAATTATTCTTTTCCCAATAATCCTGCCATTTCTTCTCGATTTCTTTGAAGTTATATTCCATATTAAAGCAGTAATAGCATCGCCGTTATTCCGGAAACTATGGAAACAACGACTCCCGTCCACCACCAGATATCGGTATCTATCTTCTTGATATTGAAAGTTTTCTCCGCCCACGGCTTGAAATAGAAGACAAAAGCCATAATGGCATATCCAACAACAAAGCCAAAAAGAATGGCTCTGATTAAATATAGTAAATCGTGACTGATATATTGCATATGTTTATATGCTTAAAGAATACCATAAAACAAAAGGGCTGTTAAGCCCTATATGTTGAACAATTTTTTGGCATTTTCAGCGGTTATTTCTCTGATCTCTTTAACTCCCACCCCCTTTATCATCGCAATTTCATCAATAATATATTTTAAAGCAAGGGGATTATTCCTTTCCTCAAATCCGGGCGGAGAAAGATACGGACAATCGGTTTCAATCAATGTCTTTTCCAAGGGAATACTCTTTATCGCCTCCTTTAAATCCATCTTAAAGATTATTCCGTTGATTCCGATATATAGCCCCAAAGCCAAGGCCTTTTCCGCTTCTTCTTTGTTTCCGGTAAAACAATGCAAAACCCCTTTAACTCTTCTGCTTGATAATATACTAAATAAATCATCAAAAGCGGAACGACAATGAATGATGACCGGTAATTCCAATTCTTCGGCCAAATCAAGTTGCTTCTCAAATATTCTTTTTTGTTCCTGCTTGAACAATTCTTTCTTTCCCGTTCCTTTGGGCCTATACCAATAGTCCAATCCTATTTCCCCCATTGCCACCACTTTTTCATTCTTCAACGATTTATATGCATCATAGTCAAAATATTTTTCCAAAAAGCTTTCCGCTTCTCCGGAGTATCCTTTATTTTTCAAAAACTCGGAATCAATATTCAAAGGATGAAGTCCGATTGAGGCAAAAACGCCGGAATGTTTTCCAGCGATTTCGATAGCTTTTTTTGAACTTTGAAAATTAGTCCCGACATTAATCATCCCAATGCCTTCTTTCAGACATTTTTCAATTAATTCATCTCTGTCTTTTTCAAATTCTAAAAAATTAAGATGGGCGTGGGTATCAAATATCATATCCTCGGGAATAGAGATTCTCCTTTTTTAACATTAAATACTCCCTTATCCTCTCCCAACTGTTCTTTCATCTTTTTTGATGTTTCGGGCAAGAACGGTTCAATTAATCGAGAAATACTGATTAAGGAAAGCAAAAGATTGGAAAAAACCAATTTTCTTTTTTCATTATCGCTAATTTCCCACGGTTTTTCTTCATCAATATATTTATCGCAGAAAGAAACCAATTCCCAAATGTCAGAAAGAGTATCGTTGAATTGAAAAAACTTGTCAGCAACTTTTCTTTCGATTTCTCCAACTTTTTCAAAGAAAATAGTTTCCGGACTGATTTCAAAATCCTTGTCCATTTCCGCCTTTATAATCATGGCAATCGTTCTTGAAAACAGATTGCCCAGACCGCTGGCCAAATCGGAATTATATCTCTTCTCGAATTTTTCAAAGGTAAAATCGCCGTCTCCGGTAGCCGGTATTTCTCTCAATAAAAAGTATCTGACTCCTTCCACCCCGTATTTATCAACCAATTCCGAAGGGTCAACAACATTGCCGATACTCTTGCTCATCTTTTGATTATCAACCGTTATATACCCATGGACAAATATCGCCTTGGGTAAGCTGATTCCGGCTGACAAAAGCATAGCCAGCCAATAGACCGAATGGAATCTGATAACTCCTTTTCCAATCACATGAACCTTAGAATCATTGTTCTGCCAGAATTCATTGAATTTGGACTCATCTTCACTTCCGTAACCAAGAGCATTGATATAGTTAGATAAAGCATCAAACCAAACCCACATCTTTTGAGTCGGATCACCGGGAACATCTATTCCCCATCCCTTGGCTCTTTCACTGGAACGAGAGATGCAAAAATCCTGAAGCCCGGAGTTGATAAAACCCAGAACTTCATTCTTTCTGGTCTCGGGAATAATCTTAACTTCCTCTTTTTCGATTATTTCCTTCAATCTTTCCTGATATTGGGAAAGTCTGAGAAAATAGTTTTCTTCTTCAACCAATTCCGGCTTGACTTTGTGGTCGGGACAAAGCCCATCTTCCAATTCTTCTTCTTTGTAAAACTCTTCACAACCGACGCAATACAATCCCGAATATTTCTTTTTATAAATATCTTTTTCGCAGGCCTTCCATAATTTCTCCGCTCCCCTGAAATGTCTTTCTTCGGTGGTGCGGATAAAATCATCTAGAGAAATATTGAGCTTGTCTTTCAGCTCAAAAAGTCTTGAATTGTTTTCATCAACCAAGGTCTTAACAGGAACACCCAACTTCTCCGCGCTCCTGACATTTTTCAAACTGTTCTCGTCGCTTCCCGACAAAAAGAAAACCGAGTCACCGAGCATGCGGTGCCTTCTCGCCAAAACATCGGCTTGAACGAATTCAAGAGCGTGCCCCAAGTGCGGAGCCGCATTGACGTAGGGTATGGAGGTTGAAATAAAAACTTTTTTCATTTTAAGCTATTTTCTTGTGATTAAAATAATCTTTCAATCCTTCAAATAATATTCCGGCCAAAGGAATAGCCAAGATGGCTCCGATAATCCCTCCTAAGATTCCTCCGACGATAATAGACAACAAAACCAAAACATTGGGTAGTCCGGTCATTTTTTTGGTAAAAATAGGAGTCAAAATGTTGCTTTCAATCTGTTGAATGATAATCATAAAAACAACGGCCAAAACAAACTTGGGAATCGAGTCTAGAGTGAAAAGAACTAAAATTATGCCGGAAATGATTGGTCCAATCATGGGAATGATATTCAACACCCCAGCCAAAAGGGCCAAAGACAAAGCAAATTTAATCTTTAATAAAACGCACAATAAAAACGTCATCAAAGCCACACAAACGCAGGATATAACCCTGCTTCCAAACCATAAAACCACTTGATTTTTAGTCCTATCCCATCTCTTGATAACTTCCTCTTCGAATTTTTTGGGCGAAACCATTCTCAATCCTTTTACCATCTCTTTCTCTTCAATGGACATGAATAAAGATAAAACAAAGACGGTCATGCCGGCAAAAATACTGCCGAACAAAGAAGCGAAGATATTAAAAATATTTGAAGAAACTTTAATCAAGCTTTCATTAAATCCTGATGATAAGGTGGCGATACTCTTGAATGAACTCAATCCCAAGCTGCTTAAAAATCCGGGAATGTTTTCAAAATATTTGGCAAAGTTTGAACCAAACACTTGCAACTCCGCTATCATTGGCGGAACGATGATATATATCGTCAATCCAACAATCAATAAGAGAGAAAAATAAACTATTACAGCCGCTCCGACACGGTGAACTCTTCTTTTTTCCACCATTTCAACCAAAGGATTAAGGAGAGTGGAAATAATCAAACTTAAAAGAACCCAAACAAAGACATTGCGGAGAAGATAAACAATATAGAAAAGAATCAAGGCAACGGCAACCCTGAAAAGAGACCTCCAAGTTAAATCAATCATTGTGATATCTATCTTTTTCATATTAATTGAATTTTAATATCTTTTTAAATTGTTTATTATCTTCAAAAGGTCCAATTACCGCCAGATTAACTTTCTCATCTTTAAATATATCCTTGGCCACTCTCATGATATCCGAGCTCTTAACCTTATCTATCCTCTTAAATATCTCTTCAATGGTTAAAATTTGGTTCTTCAATAATTCCTGACTGCCATAGAAAGAGGCCTGAGCATCGGAAGATTCCAATCCCAAAACCATCTTGCCTTTGATATAGTCCTTGGCTTTTTTAAATTCGCCATCGGGAACCTTGGTCTTGCAAAGCTTTTTGTATTCTTTTAAAATCGTTTCAATCACTTTGTTTATCTTGCTGTTATCCACTCCGGCAAAGGTCACCAAATAGCCAGTATCGGTGTCGGAATTATTATAAGTTCGGACATAATAAGCGGCTCCCAGTTTTTCCCTGATTTCGATAAACATTCTCGAACTCATCATTCCTCCCAAAATAACAGCCATAACATCATAAATATATTTGTCGGGATGGAACGTATTAACCCCTCTCACCCCCAAAGCCAAATTGCCTTGGCTCATCTTCTTATATGAAACCATGACTTGCGGATCAATTTGATTTTCAATCACTTTCGGTTTGCCTTTAGCCTTACCCGTCTTTATCTTTCCAAAATACTTTTTAATCTTCCCGATAATTTGCTTTTCATTAAACTTTCCGGCAATACAGATAATCACATTATCAGCCACGTACTGCGAATTAATATATTCCAATATCTGTTTCCTTGAAATCTTACTAACACTTTCTTTGGTTCCGGCCTCAAACCATCCGGCTGGCTGATCACCATATAAAACCGTCCTCCATAATTCATCGATGTACATCATGGGATTGTCATTATACATATTGATTTCTTCAATTATGACTCCCCTTTCTTTTTCGATTTCTTTGGCAGGAATTCTGGAACTCAAAAAGATGTCTGAAACCCAGTCCAAAGCAATATCAAAATGGACCTCATCAACCTTGGCATAGTATCCAGTATATTCGTCTCCGGTAAAAGCATTGTATTCTCCCCCCACTTTATCCAAAACCTCGGCCACATCTTTGGGATCCTTTCTTTTTTCAGTTCCTTTAAAAAGCATGTGCTCAAGAAAATGAGAAATTCCTGAGGTTTCCCTTTCTTCATATTTTGATCCGGTCTTGGCTAAAACCAAAACAGTAGCCGCTTTGGCTTCCTTCTGCGGAACAGTGATTATTCTCAATCCATTTTTAAATGTCGTCTTCTTGTACATTTCCTTTTAGTTTATTTAATTCTTTTTTTAATTCAACCATCTTTATCTCCCTGTTGATTGTCAACTCAAAGAACTTCTCTAATTCATCAACTCTTTTTTTCATTTCTTCCTGTGATTTTTCCAATTCCTTTTGCGAAGTATATATCTCTTCGGAAGCACTGTTCAAATTATCAGCCAGATTGACTATTTCTTTGTCCAAGCTTCCGGTGGCAAAGACTGCTCTTTCCCCTTTGGGTAATTCATTGGCGAACCTTTCCATTTCCACCAAAGAATTAGCCAGATAGACAAAAAGAACACGGTCGATGACGAAAGTCATGGTTAATCCAACCAAAGAAACAATGATTATATTATAGCTGACCGGGTAGCTGGCGATTAAAACAATCAAAACCGTGAAGAGGGGTAAAAAGAAAAGGAAATAGAATTTAAAGGCAATTCCAGAAAGATTGGCTATTTCCATCCTTTCTCCTCTTTCTAAAAGCATCCTGCGGCAATCCTTGATTACCGAGAACATTGATTGCTGACAAAAGAAAGTGGCGAAAGCACAAGAAAAAAACAAAGCAATTATTCCTCCGGTAGTTATTATCAATAAATCAAAGGTAGAGGCCAAGTTAATCCACTCTGTTAAAACAATTAAAACCATGACCGACAAACCGCTGGCCAAAACATTAATCATGGTGGAGCGGGAGAGGAATTCCAAAGCATTAAAAGTTTCTTTTATTTCAGTGGTGGTTAATCCTGGAATGATTCCTTTACTGGAAATATTCTTGTTAATCAAACGAACATCGTCTCCGGCCCAAAATCCTATCCCACTATATCTCAAAACGGCTAAAAGACAGAATAAAATAATAAAAGCGGGAGCCATTAATTCAAAAGAGTGTCTGGCTGCCGGGTCATCAAACCTGGCAATAGCAAGAATGAGAACATAGGCGAATGTTCCACAAAGAAGAGACCATCCGATAATGGGAAACAAAAGATTCAAAGTATATGGAACCTTAATTCTCATATATATCCTTTTTTAATATTGAAATTAAATCTTCTACCTTCACTCTTTTCTGTTCCATAGTGTCCCTGTCTCTTAAGGTGACATCATTGTTTTCCAAGGTTTCAAAATCAATAGTTATGGCATAGGGAGTGCCGATTTCGTCATGTCTTCTGTATCTTCGACCGATAGCACCGACTTCATCGTATTGAACATTGAAATGGGGCTTCAACATTTCATACACTTCCTTGGCTTTACCGGTAATATTCTCTTTATTCTTAACCAAAGGAAGAACAGCCACTTTAATTGGGGCAATCTTCTTGTTTAATTTCAAAAGGAATTCCATTTCTTTGACTGCTTCAGTGGTCGTGCTTCTGCCTCCCTCAACTTCGGTATAGGCATCGCACAATATTGCAAGCAAGGTTCTTTCAACTCCGCAAGAAGGTTCAATGACGTAGGGAATGTATTTTTCCTTGGTTGCTTCTTCGTAATAATTCAAATCTTGTCCCGAATTATTTTGGTGTTGGGTTAAATCAAAATTACCCCTACTGGCAATACCTTCGATTTCCGACCAACCGATGGGAAATTTGTATTCGATATCAACACAGTCTTTGGCATAGTGAGCCAATTCATCCTTCTCGTGTTTCCTTATCCTCAAATTTTCTTTTTTAATTCCCAAATCTTCAACATACCACCTCATTCTTTCGTCAACCCATTCTTTAAATGCTTTTTCTTCGGTTCCCGGTTTAACAAAATATTCCATTTCCATCTGTTCGAATTCCCTTACCCTAAAAATAAAGTTTCCGGGAGTGATTTCATTCCTGAAGGCCTTGCCAATCTGAGCAATACCGAAAGGAACTTTGACTCTTTGTGTATCAAGAATATTTTTGTAGTTCACAAAAATACCCTGAGCTGTTTCCGGTCGTAAATAAGCAACGGAAGCACTGTCTTCAACCGGACCGATAAAGGTCCTAAACATCAAATTGAAATTCCTTGATTCCATCATTTTACTCCCGCACTCGGGACACTTGGTTTTGTCTTCCAAATGATCAGCTCTGAATCTCTTGTGACAGCCAGTACATTCTGCCAAAGGGTCAGTGAAATTATCGGTATGACCGGAGGCCTTCCAAATATTGGGATTCATAATAATCGAGCTGTCCAATCCAACAATATCATCCCTCTTCTGGACCATGGCTTTCCACCAAGAATCCTTGATATTCTTTTTCAATTCCACTCCCAAAGGTCCGAAGTCGTAAAAACCACCCAATCCGCCATAGATGTCAGAAGATTGGAAGATGAATCCTCTCCTTTTGGTGAATGAAACTATTTTTTCAAAACTGTTTTCCATATATCTGAATATTAACAGAAAAATTGAAACAAGCCAAGACATAACAAAAAACCAGCTCCTAGCTGATTACTTGTCCTAAACAAACATATTTGAATACTTGCTTGGGTTTGGTGCGAGTAAAAATTAGATTACTCGCTTTAATATGCCCGCCATGACTTCTTCGATAGGATCACGGTGAAATACTCTGATCATTGTATAACCGGGATCCGGGGTCTCGGTCTTAAGAGTCTTTTTTCTTTCAGATAAAGAAAGCTCTTCTGCTGGGCATCCCCTTTCTACTATTTTTTCAATGACCTTGTCGACGCTCCCCGTTGGAACAGAGATTATCGACGAACCGTCTATTACCTTCTGGGTCTCCATGTAAAGTTCCTCCGCCAAAATAATAGCACCCTTGAATTAATTGTCAATCACACTTGGTAGTATCCGAAGAACAAATTCCATTGTCTTTTCCTATATATCCCGAATCATCTATACAAAAAGAACCCTTTTTGAAAGAGACTCTGGTGCAATATGAATTATAATTATTCCCTACAAAAACTTTGGCATCCCCATCCATTAACTTAATATCTTCAAAAACTCTATACAAATCCGGACTGGTTTCAAGTCCTTTATAGCTTTTGTTTGTAAGACGATAGACTTCGGCCCAATTCCTCAACTGTCCCATGTCCATCTTTATCCTCACGTTCTTAGCCTGTTCTTGAACTCTAAAAGAAATACAAACAGGAATGGAAAAAGAAATCAAAAAAACAATCAAAACCGCCAAAGCTTTAAAAAACCTCTGAAAATTTAAAACTCTGCTTTCCATCACTGGCTCATTTGACCGTAGACCATATCGGTCTTGGCCGTTAAAGTTTTGTTGGTCCATTGATCGACTCCTGAAAGCTGAGCCGAACCCAAAAGAATAATCATCTCATCGGCCAGTTCCGGCTGAACCGAAACCTGGAAGGCACAAATCTTGGAATCCTTGATGATTCCAGCACCAGCCGGCAAGCTCCCTATATTGCAAACAACCTCGCTGGTATTTTCATCATAGGTTATTTCCATTCCTTCGGGATAGGTTTTCTTTTCAAAGGTAATGCTTTCGGGTAATGCCGTCACTATCTTAACTTTTTCCAAATCATTGTAATTATTGATGGCTTTCCATTCAACAGTCAAATATGTCCTTTGTCCTGTTTCCAAAGGATAAGGCCCGGAATTCTCAAAGTATTTATTCTCGGGATAGACTTTCTGTTCGGCTAAAATAACCGAATCAATCTTGGTTAAGAAATCCTGTCTGGCCTGCCCCAAGGTAACCTTATTTTTAACAATCGGGTTCTTGTCGTTCAAACTCTTCATTACCCATTTATCTTTGACATTAACCCAGAACTCAACTTTTCCCACTTGTCCCATTTCTAATAATTGCAATTCGGGAATCTTGCTCCCTTCCCAAACAATACTGTTATCACCCTTAGTCCATTTACCATCAGTTGAATTAATTGAATTCAAATCCAAAGCATCTCCCTCCAGTCGGGTAATTAAAACCAAATCTTTCAAAGCTTCATCTCCAACATTCCTGAAAGTTATTTCGTAGTGCAATTGATCTCCGACTGTAGCCGAATAATTTTCACTGTTATTGACTTTCTGGGTGATATATAAAGATGGAGCGACTATTTCCACTCCCTTAATCACTTCTTTTAAAAGGATAAAGTTGCCGTCTTGCCAGACACCGATTTTGGCTTTGAATACTTTCTGCTCCATTGATTGTCCGTTTAATATTCCCGATATCTCTATCCTTCCCGAACCAGCTTCGTTCAAAATCGGTATATCCCACTGAGTATTATCCATTCCTTTGGGCTGAGAATACAAAAACTCGAAGTCCTCGGGATAAGTCAGATAGCAAGTCAAATCTTTTAAGGGATAGGCCACATTGGAAGAATAGTTGACTCTTAATGTTAATGCCTTGCCTGTTCCAGTTTTTTCCGCAACATCCAAAGTCAAATTCAAAGGTATTTCTCCCAAGATCGTGGTAAAAGTTGTTGAAACTTCGCTCCTGGTTTTCAAGTCCTTGGGCTGGAAAGAAATACTAACCTTGGCAACCTTGGTATCTTTTTCTTTTCCCAATAATCTTGCATTAAATTTAAAAGTTCTTTCTTCTCCGGGATATATATCCCCATTCAATTGATCAGTAGTCATCACCTTTACCTTCCCTGTTTCGTTTTCAATAATTGAATTGTCGGGATAGGTAAAAATCATTTCTGGTTTTTCCAATCTCACACTTCCATTGTTTTTGAATTTAACAATATATTCCACATCTTCCCCGATAGTTGTTTTTTCCGGTCCCAATATTTCAACCTTCAAAACTTCCTTACTAAAAGACATCTTGTCCCATGACAAAAAAGCGATGACGGCCAAGAGTGCTATTAATATGGGGAAAATGATTCTTTTTTTCATCGTTATATTTTTGGTTTTATTCCTGTCTTATCTTCGAGCTCTTTTAAGAATTTACTAGCAGCGGTATGTTCGTCTCCTCTCAAATACGGTAATTTTCTTCCAAGCTTGGTGGCCTCAATTTGGGCCTTATTCCTTCTGATATAGGTTCCTCCGGTTTTTGAAATAAATTCTCCCCTTAATCCCTTGAGTCCTTCACGAACATTTTTTTTACCTCCATATGCTTTGAAGTCCTTGCGACCACTCTTTCTTCCCACAACAAAAGAGAAAAGCTTTGTTCGAATTGTTCCTCCACCATAAGAACCTTTGAATTTCAAGGGGGGCTCTCCTGTTGTAGCTTTTTCCTTCTCTTTTAATATTTCTTGCTTTCTGGTAAAAGCAGGCCTACTGAAAGGTTCTTTTCTTTCTCTAATCTTTTCTCCGGCCTCATTCCTGATAAAAGGATTTTCAGCACGAGCTTGTTCTTCGCTGAGCATGCCGGGATTAGTATTTTCTGGAACAGCTTCTGACATGTTTAAATCTTCTTAACTCCCAATAATATCTTACCATCTCCCAACTCAACTTCTTTCAAAGCTTCTTCTGAAAGAACGAAGTCTTTGGCTAAAACCTCTCTTAAGATGGTATCTTTGTTCTTGTCTATTATTTTATCAAATATTTCAGATTTTTGATAGAGAATACTGATGGTATCTTCAGGAACAAGCTTCATCTCCTTCCTTATCTGCTGTATCTGTCTGATTATTTCCCTCACTTCTCCTTCTTCCTTTAATTCGGGGGTAATGACTGTCTCCAATTCTATCGTCCCAGCCATCGTTGCCACCCTTTCAACTTTTTTCACATTCACTTCATCTTCAATCAATCCTATTATCTCCGAGCTGGCGGTCTCGAGTCCTTTAATTTTTAAGGAAGATAAGACCTGCCTGACTTTAATTCCGACCTTCTGTCTTTCAGCTAAAGCTAAATTGACAATATCTCTAGCTTCCTGCATTTCTTTTTCCAACTCTTCGTTGATTAATTTGAAATTAGGTTCCGGATAATCACATAAATGGACGCTCTCTTTTCCATCCTTTTTCATCTTTAAATATATTTCTTCGGTGATGAATGGGGTGAAAGGAGCCATCATTTTACTTAATTTGAATAAAACATAGTAGAGGGTTTGAGTGGCCTCTTCTTTTTCCTTTTCCGTTTCCGGCTTCTGGAATCTTCTTCTTGAACGTCTGATATACCAATTACTCAAATCATCAATGAAATCATTGAACAATCTCGAGGCCTTGGTCAATTCATACTTCTCCATCCATTTATTAACATCTCTATTCAGCCCCTCTGTTTTAGAAATTATCCATTTATCCAAAAGATTGTCTGTTTCCGGAACATCTTTAACATTCTCTCCTTTATATGTTTCAAAGAAAACAAAACAGTTTTCCAAGGCGGAAATTATCTTTCTCCATACTTCTTTTACCTTGTCTTCGGAAAACCTGTATTCTTCTCCGATATTGGTTGAAGACAAAAGGAAATATCTTAAAGGGTCTGCCCCATATTTATCAAAGACGTCGGTCATGTCCGGATAGTTCTTCAGCTTCTTACTCAATTTCCTTCCTTTGTCGTCCAAAACCAAACCGTTAACTACAACGTTCTTAAAAGCCGGATTGTCTTTTCCCAGTCCAATATCTTCTATTGTTAAGGCGGCAGCTAAAATGTGTAATGTATAGAACCAGCCCCTAGTCTGGTCTAACCCTTCGGCAATGAAATCAGCCGGATAGGTCTTTTCTACCAGTTCCTTGTTTTCAAAAGGATAGTGCCATTGGGCATAGGGCATACTTCCCGATTCAAACCAACAATCAAACACTTCGGGAGTTCTTTTCATTTCTTTGCCGCATTTGGGACACTTTAATCTGACATCATCGATATATGGTCGATGAAGGTCTTTTAAATCATATTTCTTGATTGCCAGTTTATTTATTTCTTCAATGCTTCCAATACAAATTCTTTCTTTGCAACTTTCGCATTCCCAGATGGGAATGGGAGCACCCCAGAATCTGGCCCTGCTAATATCCCAGTCCCTTGCTCCTTCTAGCCATTTGCCAAACCTTCCTTCTTTTAAATGTGTCGGAACCCAGGTTATCTTCTGATTGTTCTTAATCAATTTGTCTTTTAATTTGGTAACCAAAACATACCAACTTTCAATCGCATAGTATAGCAATGGAGTGTCGCACCTCCAACAATATGGATATTCGTGGACAATCAATTCTTGTTTTAAAAGAAGATTCCTTTCTCCCAAGTTTTCAATTATTTTGGGGTCAGCGTCTTTAACAAATATGTCTTGGAAATCACTGACTTCCTTTTTAAATCTTCCGTTGGTATCAACTGTGTGGAAGAAAGGTAGTTCGTGTTCTTTTCCCAAATTGAAATCATCTTCTCCGTACATGGGGTTGATGTGGACTATTCCCGTTCCGTCTTCATTAGAAACAAAATCACCACTAAATACTTGATAGGCGTTTTTAATGTTATCAACCTTTTCTTTTTTTAAATAATCAAATAAAGGTTCGTATTTAAGACCGATCAATTCTTTTCCTTTGAACTTTTTGATTACTTTGTATTCTTCTTCAATAACAGACAATCTTTCATTTAAAAGAATGAATTCTTCATTATTGATTGTTTTAATGTGAACATATTCCAAATCCTTGTTTATCGCCAAAGCAACGTTACCGGGTAGTGTCCAAGGAGTAGTGGTCCAAACAAGGAAAGAAGCATCTTCAAATTCCTTATTGTCCACAATCTTGAATTTTACATATACCGACTTGTCTCTTGTTTCTTTGTATCCCTGATTGACTTCAAAGTTAGACAAGGTGGTACTACACCTGGGACAATATGGAGAGACACGATAGTTTCTGGAAACCAATTCTTTGTTCCACAACTGTTTTAAAACCCACCAAACCGATTCAATGTAGTTGTTTTCCAGTGTTGAATAGGCATTAGAATAGTCAGCCCATCGGCCTACCCTTCTTAAGGTGGTCAGCCAGTCTGTTGTACAAGCGAAAACAGAACTCTTGCAAGCGTCATTAAACTTCTGAATACCCATTTCTTCAATCTGTTTCTTGTTCTTGATTCCCAGTTCTTTTTCAATAAGGTTTTCAACAGGAAGACCGTGGCAGTCCCAGCCCACTCTTCTTGGGACCTGGAATCCTTTCATAGTCCAATACCTTAAAACCGTATCCTTTATCGTTGTTGCCAAAACATGGCCGTAGTGTGGTTTGCCGGTAGCAAAAGGAGGACCGTCGTAGAAACTGAAAAAAGGAGCATCTTTTCTATTCTCAATTGATTTATGGAAAATGTCTTCCTTTTCCCAAAATTCTATTATTTTCTCTTCTTTATTCATGTATTTCTCTTACCTCTCCTGTTTTTAATATTATATCACTTCTTTTACTTAAAAGGGTCTCGTTGTCTATATTCCTAATATATCCTTCAAGTAACCACAACGAATCTCCATGAGAAACAATCAGAATATTCTTGTTTTGAAATTCTTTTTCGATTTCATTAAAAACTTTAATCATTCTTTCTTTGCATTGGTTCCATGATTCCCCTCCTGGAATTGTTTTCTCGAAAGCATTCATTCGATCGTTGTTGTAGAAATTCCAATACTCTTCCTTAATTTTACCTCCAAAATCACCCCAATTCAAGTCCCTTAATCTTATATCGTAGACAATTTTTTCTTTATCGTATTTTATCATTTCGGCTATTATTTTAGCTGTTTCTCGGCAACGTAAAATATCGGAAGAGAAAATAATATCTATTTCATCTTTTTTTAATACTGTTCCAGCTACTTTTGCTTCGTTCTTGCCTTGCTCTGTTAAATCATATGGAGGATTACCGTCAGGCCAGAAATAAATAATACCAGGATGTTGTGCCTGGTGAATATTTTGCCCATGTCTTACAAAAAAATATCTATTTTTCAGATTAGTCTCCATGGGTTAAAAATAGCAGATTTTGATAAAAGGAGCAATAAACCCTATATGCTTATTCTTAAGGTATTGTTCCAAATTTTATTTGCAATTTTTGCTAATTCGTATCCCCTCTTTACAATCGCTTCTTTTGGATTAGTTTCAAAATCTTTTTGCAAAGAAGTTAATCTTTTATTTAAATTAAAATGACTTATTGAAAAAACTTTATCAATCTTTGTTTTCATAGATGCATTGCCCAACCCTTGGTTGTCTCCCTCATTAAGTAATGTTAGATTTCCTATGTCGTGTACAAAATCTTCAATATCTCCAATCTTTAACCCCCATTTAGTAGGATCTTGTGGGAGAATATGCTCAATGGTTGGTTTGTTAACGGAAATATTTTTTTGATCTGTATGCATTATTTCTCCAATAACATACCTTATTAAATCGTTATCGTTTGAATATCTCAAATCGGAAACAAAATTTTCTATAAAAACATTATCCTTTTCCACAAGCTCGGATAAACTTTTATAAAATTTTTCTGACATTCTATCCATTTGCTTTTTGTCAAAATCGTTAATATATTTACAATGGTCTGCAAATTTTTTTTCATACTCTGAAGGATTCAGAGATATTAATCTTGCCCTAAAAGAAAATACCCACAATCTTTCCATGTCACCCTCAAATTGCTTAATTGTATAATTTTTATTGTCGATATGTTTATTATAATAAGCAAGAATTAATTCATAAACCTGATCTAAATCTAAAAATTTAAATCTTTCTATTATTTCTATTGATTTTTTACTTAAATTATTTTTAAAATGGCCAAAATCGCATTCCCTAAATGCAACGTACGCCCTTGCGTCATCTAGAAGAACTTTGGTAAATTTTATAATACTAACACTTTCTTTATTTTTTAATTTTTGTTTCTTAATCTCATCAAATAATTTACTTGTTGAAATATATCCTTCATGGGCAATCCATTGATGTCTTAAAAATTTAGGAAAAAGGGATGTTCTTGTCTTTTCAAAAACAGCCTCTAATTCTTCCCAAATATCTTCAATTTTAGATTTAGAATCAGCTCCCTTTGCTGACTGCATTACAGAATTTTTTACTAAATCGGCGACAGATAGTCCTACTCCAGTAGCATTCAGGCCTTCAAAAATTTGATAAGCATCGTTATCGGATGCACAAATTATTACTATTAATAATAAGCTCCTTACTTTAGCTTCTAAATCAATTAAATCGTGCAATAAGTCTTTGCTATCTTTTACGTGTTTATGAACTAAGCTACAAATTATTTTATAATTTCTAACGTATTTTCTTTGATTATCATCCAACCTATCAATAACTCCTTTATCCTCTAAATCAATTTTACCATTAATGATATCTCCATAAATATCTGCAAGATTCTGTTTTCCGGGTAATAATCTGAGAAATTTTTTTACCGGATAAACTCCCCTCTCCTTATAAGATAAAATTTCGTTAATCTCACCGATACAGTCATTCTTTACCTCTTGCTGTTCTTTATTTCTAGACTGTATTTTTCTATACTCATCGCGTATTGCTGATAACAATAAAGATATGGTCGTCAATCTCTGCTGTCCATCAATAATAATCAACCTATCATCATCTTCATCTGGAGCCAAACAGACAAGATTACCTATAAAATACTCTTTATCATTCGTAATTATACCTTCCCATAAATCGTTTATTTGTTTTGGCTTCCACGCATAAGCCCTCTGAAATACAGGAATTTTAAACTTTTCGAATTGATCACATAGCTTAGTATAAGTATATGCGTTCGTTTCTGTAAATCTTTTATTAGACATAATTTTTTATTTAAATTGATATCTCTAAAATTTTATTTACTAAAGACTTTTTGGCATAAAAAGCTCTGGTTGTAGATCCATGTCCAGCTCCTTTGGTACGTGCCTGAATCCATTTACCGTCTCTACCAGTCAAAGCTTTAAATCCCTTAGTGATAAGTTTGCTCCTTATAAAATCATAGTCTGTTTTTATTTCTTGGATTATTTCGTCAGTTTTAGAAAAATCTAGACTACTAACCCCCACGAGTTCAGCGTGTTCCGAATTTTTACCATGCCATTCGACAGCACAAAAAATAATTGCCTTCAATTTTTCCCAGCAGTGACTTTTAAAAAATGGTGTTTCCTTTAACTCTTTGGGGTTAATCATAGTAATCGCCATTGTTTCTTTTGGAATAAATTTACCTTTAATATGATAAAAACTAACTGATTTCAATTCCCACGATAAGCCGTTAGGAGCTTTAGAAACATTCGTTTCTAGCCCAGCTACTCTCTCTAAAATTAAGCCTTTCCAACCTTTATTCTGTTTGCCAGTTTCATATGTTGTAATTCCATATTGCTTAGCAAGACTACGCAAATCCTTACCGATATACTTTTTAAGATTTTTAATCGCTATTGTGCGAGTAATTATTTTCATCTTATTTTTACTTAACCTTCTTTAATAATTTTTTTTAAATCTTCAAACCTCTTAATAGATAATTCTAAATATTTTTTCTCCGTATCAATTCCTATAAAATTTCTACCATAAAAATAAGCTGCCAAACCAGTAGTCGAACTTCCTGCGAAAGGATCTAAAATAATATCGCCCTTATTTGTGCTTGCCAAAACTACTCTTTTTAAAAGATCTATTGGTTTTTGAGTAGGATGCTTTCCAAACTTCTTTTCAGATGGTTTGGGAGTATTAATGGACCAAACAGACCTCATCTGCATTCCCGACTTTTTCATTTGATCTTCTGGCCATTCTCTATTTTTAACTAATTCGTAATTAAAGGTATGTTTTGATTCTTTTTCTTTTCTAGCCCAAATTAAATTTTCGTGACTTGCGGTAAAAAAACGACAACTTAAGTTAGGTGAAGCATTTGGCTTGAACCAACTAATATCATTTAAAATATGGAATTTATTGATTTCTAGAGCAAAACCGCATTGATATATTGAGTGATAGGTTCCGCTAATCCAAATAGTTCCTCCTGGTTTTAAAACTCTCCTACAAGCCTTAATCCATTCATTATGAAATTCAAAATTTTTCTTTAAGCCATTGCTTAGATCCCAATCGCCTTTTTTCACGCTTACCATTTGTCCGTTTTGACATGTAAAACTGCCGCTTGAAAGAAAGTAGGGCGGATCTGCAAAAATCATATCAACTGACTCTTCGGGAAGATCGTTTAAGAACCTCAAAGAATCTCCTTGATATAAGGTAAAGCGTGGTTTTTTGTAGTATGGCTTTTCCATAAATTTAACCCTATTATAGCAAGGCTAATCCTAATAAACAACATCTATAAATTTCTAAAATCTATACTTTAATTATTTCCTTTTGCACCCCACTCGTCACAACCAACTTGTAATCGGAAGTAACGTAGCAATCTATCTCACTTCGAACCCCGAATTCTCCCTTAAAATAGAGTCCCGGCTCGATTGTAAACAAAACGTCGGGAATTATCCTCTTTCTGGTTGTTTTTGAAAAACGAAAGTTGTGCCCATGGCAATTGGTAAACCCTAAGCTGTGCCCTGTCCTGTGGGTAAAATGCTTTTCCAACGGACCAAAGTAATCCCGAACAACTTTGTCCACCTCCGAAGCCAAAGGAAACCTCTTTTGTTTCAACTCTTTGCGGATAAAGGAAAGAGCCAAATCACGAGCAAAGATAACCCTATCAAACGTTTCCTGAATCTTCAAAGGAACCTTCGTACCAGAATACCCCATCCAAGTAATATCAGCAAAGGGACAATGCCCTTCTTTCATCCGTGCCCAGATATCAATCATTATCAATTGGTTCTTCTCTATTTTGGAATTACCAGCATGACAATGAGCATTATCGGTATTCTTCCCCGAAGCAACAATCTGAATGGGAATCTTCCTGTCTGAAACCATTCCCTCTTTTTTAAACTGAGAAACAATGAAATCATGAACATCTCTTTCGGTAATCTTTCCAATATTTGAAGAAATAAACCCAAAAGCCCTGTCTTTAATCAAACCCAGCTTTTTAGCCGCTATTTTATGATTTTTTATCTCTTCTAAAGTCATATTATTTGAACTGTAGGGCCAATATTGGGGTACCTTTAGGTTAGCTCAAAAAATGTAAGTCTAATTATACAAATACCCAAACTCCCCCCCTTCTATCTCCTCCTCTATTTCTGCAACGGTTTTCCCATCAACATTCTCTAATCCCAAAGCTTTCATTCCATTAACTGTCATCATTTTAATAACTTCGCGAACCGGTAATAAGGTCGGATCCTGATTGACTCCTTTTTGTAATAGTGCAGCGAACTTCCCCGCTTCCCAAATATCCAAACGATTGGAACTGGCCGAACCGTCTGTTCCCAAAGCAACAACGACTCCCGCTTTTAATAATTTAGACACGGGAGCGATTCCCGAACCCAATTTCAAATTACTCAAAGGACAATGAACAACAAAACATTTTCTTTGAGCAATAATCGAAATCTCTTCATCGGTTAAATGAACACAATGAATCAAAACTGTTTTGGAATCAAGAACTCCCAAGCTATCCAAATAGGCCACTGGAGTCATTCCATATTTATTTAAAATATCGTCAAACTCTTTTTTAGTTTCAGAAACATGAATTTGATAAATGGCATTGTATCTCCTAGCCAACTCTTTAGCTTTAATCAAATTGGATTTATTAACGGCATAGGGAGAATGCGGAGCAACCGAAACCTTGATAAAAGGATGATTACTATATTTCTTCAAAAGTTTTTCCGTCTTCTCCATATCTTTATCAAAAACTTCCTGTCCTTTCAAATCAATCAGACCTTCTCCCAAAACAACCGGCATTTCCATTTCTTCACAAGCCCGGGCAACTTCTTCCTGGTGATAATACATATCCATGAAAGCATGGATGCCGTTCTCTTTCATTTCAGCAATGGCAATCTTAGTTTGTTCGTAGACAAAAGAAGGATTAATCATTTTGGCTTCAAGAGGCCAAATAACATCACGAAGCCACTTGTCCAAAGGTAAATCTTCCGCCATTCCCTTGAAGCCGACCATAGCGGCATGGGCATGGGCATTAATTAAAGGCAAATTGAATTTAGATTGCATATTCTTTCTTTAATAATTCTTCTTTCTTCTTACTCCCCCCTATTATATCCTCCCAAGGAACCATCTGAACGGATAACCCGATGGCAAGGAATGGATAAATCATAGTTCTTGTTTAGAATGTTGCCCACCGCTCTATATGCTTTCGGATTCTCGGCTAATTCGGCCACTTCCTTATACGTCATCACCTTCCTTCTGGGAATCTTTTTAACAATTCGTAAAACATTATCCCTAAAAGATGCCATTAATTATTTAAAAAATTAATAATTAATTTAATAATTCCCTCCTTGTCTTTAGAATCACTTTGAGCCACAAGCAGTGCTAAAGCAACTAAACCATTATCGTCTATTTTTCTTTCTCCGTTTTTCTTTATCAAATAATTGTTCTTTTTTAAAAATAGAATAAACAAGAATGAAGCAATCCTCTTGTTGCCATCAAAGAAAGGATGGTCCTTGATTATAAAGTACAAAAGATGAGCTGCTCTTGTCTCCACATTAGGATATAATTCTTTGCCAGAAAAAGACTGGCAAAGATTACCTAAAATCCCCTGAAGCATTTCTCTTCTCTGTTTTCCAAATAAATCACTGGCTTCCCCTTTATCGATTAGTTTTTTCTTTAATTCATTAATAGAGCAATCCGCAAAATCATAATCAATATTGTTTTTAACTTTTTTTGCTTTAGATGAAATAATTAATTTTCCTTCATCATATTTCTGTAAAATAACCCAAGAATTGGCATAGTCGGTTATTACCTTCAAAACATCTCTTGCTTCGTTACCGTCTAAGTGTTGCTCCTCTAATAATCTCTTGGTTGAAATTAGAACCTGCTCCAATTCTTTTAAATTATTTAATTTTCCTTCTTCTAGTCTTTTTTGATTAATAATATATCCTTTAACTAAATAGGATTTTAATTGCTTAGTGGCCCAAATACGAAATTGGGTCCCGGCCATAGAATTAACCCTATAACCAACAGATATTATAACATCTAGATTGTAATATTCTATTTGTCTTTTTATTTCTCTATTTCCTTCTTTTTGAACCGTTGCAAAAAGTGCAACAGTTGAATTCTTATTCAATTCCTTTATTTCAAATATATTTTTAATATGTTTGGAAATGACAGATTTATCTCTCTTAAATAATAAAGAAATTTCTAATAAGCTCAACCAAATTGTTTCTTTTTCCAACTTAACTTCAAGGTCAATTTTATTTCCTTTGTCTTTGTAGATTATAATTTCCCCTTTATTCATTTTTTCTGTTTCTTTTTTCATGTTCAAAAAACTACATCTTCTCCGGAGCGGAGATTCCCATTAAATCAAGAGTGTTTTTAAGCGTTATTTTGGCGGCTGCTACCAAGCCGAGTCGGGCCTGTCTCAACTTCTTGTCTTTGTCCAAAACATGGCATTCGGCATAGAACTTGTGAAAGGAATTGGCCAAATCAAGAGCATACTGCGGAACCCGGTGCACCTCATAGTCATTAGCCGTATCTTCAATCATTTCCGGGAACTTCAATATCTGTTTCATTAATTCAATTTCTTTCTTATTATCCAAAAGTTCTATATTCTTAATTCTCTCTATCCTCAAGATGTTTTTTGAATTCTTTAAAATGCTGGCGATTCGAGCATGGGCGTATTGGACATAGAAGACGGGATTCTTGTCTGATTGCTCTTTGGCTAAATCCAAATCAAAATTCAAATGAGTATCAGCTGATTTCATTAAAAAGAAGAAGCGAATAACGTCGGCAGGCAATTCATCCAATAAATCATCCATGGTTATGGCTGTTCCCATTCTCTTTGACATTCGAACCGTCTTTCCGTCTTTAACCACGGTCACAAACTGCAATAAAACAATCTGCAGCTTATCCATGTGCCCCATTGCTTCGACTCCGGCAATAAGCCCGGCAACATCTCCGGAATGGTCGGCTCCCCAGATATTAATTACCTTATCAAACTTCTTTTTCTCAAACTTGTATTTATGGTAAGCAATATCTCCCAATAAATAGGTCTTTTCTCCGTCGGACTTGATAATCACCCTGTCTCTCTCATCACCTAAGGCAGTCGACATAAACCACTCGGCTCCTTCCTGTTCGTAGGTCAAACCTTCGTCACGCAAAAGTTGAATGACATTTTCAATATCTTTTCCTTTATACAAAATACTTTCACTGAAATATTCATCAAACTTGATGTTTAATTTCTTAATCGTTCTTTTGATCATGTTATCCATGATAATCTTACTCGCTATCTTTCCAATTCTGTATACATCCTTCCCCTTTATCTTCCTATTCAGCTTATCAATATATTCCCCGGTGTATTTGGCTTCTTCATCTTTTAAAACAGAGTGACCCAAAGACAATATCTGTTTTCCATGATCATTGATATAGTATGCTTTTTTAACAATGTATCCGTACTTTTTTAAAACATTTGCCAAGACATCTCCGAAAGGACCGCCACGGCCATTGCCGACAGTCAGGGGCCCAGTCGGATTGGCGGAAATGAATTCAACCTGTATTTTTTCTTTCTTTCTTTTAAATTCTCCAAACCTGCTTCTCTTTTTCAAAACCTCTCCCATTTCTTTGAAAACATGTTCTTTGCTAACAAAAAAGTTAATAAATCCCGGATTCATGACTTCAATCTTCTCGAAATGCTTACCCTTAATATTCTCCTTTATCATTTCGGCTATTTCCATCGGATTCTTTCCTTCTTTTTTGGCTATTTCCATAGCTACAGAAACAGAATAATCGCCAAAGGAGGCCTTTTGCGGACGCAAGACCTTAATTGCAAAATCCCCTTCATGTCCTAGGGATTTTAATGACTTTAAAACAATGTTCTTGATTTCTTCCCTTATATTCATATCCATATTCTATCAGAAAATATGAAAAAAGGAACTATTGACAATGCTGATATTTAGTTTTATTATCACCATGCCCTATCGTGGGCAAACATACCTTTACATAGGAGGACTAAAATGGCACTGATTTATGACGTTAAAAGGGCTATCAAGAATAACAAGCGGATTACCCCAAAAATGTTCAGCCGCATTAAGAAGAGCGAAAAAACCATGCAACAGATTAGTGCTCTGGGCTGGGATTGTCCGTGGTACGAATTGTACAGAAAAGCCGCTCCGGAAATCAAAAATGATGTTTTTTCTCTTGCGATGGAAAGAGCAAGAGAGACCAGGGATTTAAACGGCTTCTACTACGTGTTCGATAAAAACCATTCCGAAACCGCATGCGAAAGGGGGCTACTTCTTGCAAAAACTTTCCGAGATTTCGGAGAGATTACGGAATGGGCCAAGAAACATGAAAACAGAAAAAAAGCTATCAATGGAGCACTGGCAATAGCCCAGTCCTCGAAAGAATGCTCCGATATAATCGGCAGATTCCCGAGAGAAGACCTGGAAGACGCGGAAAGCTTTGTAGAACAGGCAATTGAAAGAGGGGTATCTCTGGCCAAAGATCTATGCGGAGACATTGCCATGCTCCGATGCACTGCACGGGGGCATGGAGATCCGACCAGGGGAAAAAAACTCCAAAGAGATTTGGTTTTGGGTAAATGCCTGATAAGATCACTTCTCGTCTTCGAACACAGAAGGCAGCTTAAGGCCCAAGTCGACCTCTGTGAAAGAAGAGGTGACGAAGCCTTGCTGGCTTTGGAATCATTGCTGACAGCGATTCTTGAGCTAGACAGATACAAACATCTCTGTGCTATGGTTCCTAAAGGACAAAGGAGGTTGAGCTGAATTAAGCAAAACACCTCTTTCTTTTTTTATACAAAACCTTTCAATATCAACAAAAATCGGATAATATAAAGATATGAGCATCGTAGCGAATAAAAAAGCATATTTCGATTATGTTATCCTCGAAAAGTTCGAGGCCGGTTTGGTCTTGAACGGACAAGAAACCAAGGCCTTAAGAGCCAGAAGCATCTCCCTGTCAGGCACATATATCACTACCAGACAGGATAAAACGGGTTCTGCCGAGGCCTTCTGGGTCGGAGCTATTATTCCTCCCTACCAACCCCTAAACGCTGATAAAGGGTATGACCCGAAAAGAGACAGAAAGCTGCTTTTGAACAAGGAAGAATTAAGATATTTGCTCGGTAAATCAAAGGAAAAGGGCTTGACTTTGGTGCCACTTTCGGTTTATACTAAGAGACGCAAAATAAAGCTGGAATTTGGCTTAGCCAAAGGAAAGAAGAAGTTTGACAAAAGAGAATCTATCAAGAAAAGAGAAGTTGATAGAAAGATAAGAAATGAGTTAAAAACGAGGGGGTGAATTCGCTTCGACAGGAGTTTGAATCCCATATGCAAGCCGAGTATTCTCTAATCTCGCAAAACTTAGAGAAATCAAATCAAGTGCCAACTTATTTGAACAACCCGCACTAGCTTACGCTTAGTGCCGTCCTTCTTCAGGATTCTCGCTATTGAGGATAGGGCGTAAAACAAGCGAGAAAAGACATTGTTAAATAATCCGGGAACAATGGCCTTATTACGGATTCGAGTTTAAAGCATTCTTTCCAGCCTTAACCTTTAAACTTGTAAAACAGACTGGAATACGCTTGTAGATGTATGTGTGAATAACTTTTGGACGCGAGCTCATTACTCGCCACCTCCACCAATGAACAAACCATTATATAACAACCAAATAAGAGCCACCGAAATCAGGCTAGTTGCCGAAGACGGCCAACAAATGGGCGTTTTTACATTGCCCCAGGCATTGGAAACAGCCAAGGAAAAAGGAGTTGATTTGATTTTAGTCACCGACAAGACCACTCCCCCCATTTGCAAACTGGGCGACTACGGTAAATATCTTTATTCCCTGCAAAAGAAAGAAAAGAAGAATATCGCCGGCAGCCATCATTCAGAAACCAAGAATCTTCAGTTGAGCTTCAACATTTCCGACAATGATATAGGAACCAGAGTCAATGCCGCTGAAAAATTCTTAAACAAAGGAGATAAAGCAAGTATCGAACTACGATTAAGAGGAAGAGAAAATCAGCTGGCGGAAATAGGATTCCAAAAAATGAACAAATTCCTGGAAATGCTCAGAAGCAGAATGGAAATCAAAATGGACCAAGAAATCAAAAAAGAAGTCAAGAAATTAACAATGATTATTTCAAAAAAATAACATGAAAGCAAAAACAAGAAAATCTTTGAGTAAAAGATTCAAAATAACCAAAACGGGAAAGGTCTTAAGAAGAGCCGTGGGACAGGACCACTTATTGGCAAAGAAATCTTCTAAAAAGAAGAGTGCTTTGAAAAAGTTGGTTGAAATGAATGCTCCCCAAGCCAAGATAATTAGAAAGCTATTAGGAAAATAAACATATGGTAAGAGTCAAAAGAGGAGTTGCCGCCCACAAAAGAAGAAAGAAAGTCATCAAAGCGGCCAAAGGATACAAATGGTCAAGAAAATCCAAATTCATTGCCGCCAAACAAGCATTAATGAAGGCTTGGTCATATGCCTACCGAGATAGGAAGGTAAAGAAGAGAGACAAGAGGTCTCTATGGATTGTCAAAATGAATGCCGCATTGAGAGAAAACGGAATGACTTATAGCAAGTTCATCCCCGCTCTAAAGAAATGCAACATTGAATTGGACAGAAAGATATTATCTCAATTGGCAGAAGAAAACCCCGAAATCTTTATCAAGGTTTTGGCAAAGGTAAAAGCTGAAGTATAAAATCATCGGGAACATTCTTGGAATATTCACAAATATATTCAATTCCGCAATCAATCATCTCATTTTGAGATGATTTTTTGTACTTGCGAACCAAAACCGTCGGGCCGGAAAAATTGTTCGGCTCCAAAACCACATCCCCCTTCTTTTGAAGTTTGGTTAATTCAATACATTCTCTTTCATCTCTCGCCACGATAACCGATAAATCCTTTTCCCAAAAAACACGACCGAGCATAATGACTTGCGCATCATTACCATCAAACTTGGGAACTCTTTTAAACAGCTCTGTTAATTTATCCGAATAATTAGGATCGGTTAAGATGCATCCTCCAGCCGGAGCGGGATATTCCTTGATATTAAACTTCTTAGCCAATTCTATTTGCTGATTTCTTCCTCTTCCCGAAATACCATACATCTCTTCCCTTTTAAACATTCCTTTTATTTCCGGGATAGTAGGAGGCAAGACCTTGGCTGAAAGAGGGCGGACAATCAATCCTTTCAGTCCAGATTGTTTTTCAATCAAATTAAGCGAATTGAGATTCTGAGACATGGGACGCTGGCCCAACACTTCACCTGTCGCAACAAAATCATATCCTTCCTTTTTCATTATCTTCCCCGCTGTCTTAATCATTAATAAATGGCAATCGATGCAAGGATTGATTCCCGAACCTCTTCCATGCTTGGGAGATTTAACCATTTTTAAGTGTTCACGACTAAAATCAACCACTCTTAATTTAAGACCGATTTGTTTGGCGGCTTTTTCTGCTGCACCAGAAGAAAAGAAAAAACTCTTAAAACAAAGAGGGGTAACTTCTATCCCCGCTTCTTTCAATATTTTGGCCGCAAGCATTGAATCAAGGCCTCCGGACATCAATGACAGACATTTATATTTTTTCATTTTTTAAATTTTAATTCCAAATCTTTTAAAGTCAAAGCATTTAAAACATCTCCCTTTTCCAGCCACCCTCTTCTGGCTTGATATACTCCGAACTGCAGGTCGGGTAATTCTTTCTTGTTATGTGCATCGCTTCCGATAGTCAATTTGATTCCCATCTCTTTGGCCAGTTTAGCGGTTTGATATCCCAAGTCCGATCGATATGCATTAATTTCCAAAGCAACATCATTCTTTTTAGCCGCTTTTAAAACAGCTTCAATATCAACCTCATATTCTCCTCTTTTTCCCAATATCATTCCCGTCGGATGATTCAATATCTTAACCAAAGGATGCTCAAGAACCTTAATAATCCTCTTAGTCATCTCTCTTTTTCCCATCTTGAAATTGGAATGAACGCTCACTGAAACGTAATCCAAAATCTTCAATGTTTTGTCATTAATATCCAAAGAACCGTCTTTTAAAATATCAACTTCCGAACCTTGAAGAATCTTGAACTCAATTCCTTTCTTTTCAAAATCTCTATTCAATAAATCGATTTCTTTCCTCTGCTCGACCAATCTCTTTTCATCCAATCCATTTTCAATCTTTAAAGACTGGGTGTGGTCGGCAATCCCTATATATTTATACCCCAATGAAATTGCTTTTTCGGCCATTTCCAAAATAGAATGTTCTCCGCCGTCCCAATTAGAATGACAATGAAAATCTCCTTTAATATCTTTTAATTCAACCAATTGAGGAATCTTTCTTTCAATGGCCATTTCTATCTCTCCTTGATTTTCCCTTAACTCGGGAGGAATCCATTCCATTCCCAATTTTTCATATATTTCTTCTTCTGTCTCCCCTTTAATCTTCCTCTCATTTTTAAATAGTCCATACTCGTTCAATTTATACCCCTGCTTCATCGCAATCCTACGCAAAGCGATATTGTGTTCTTTACTACCGGTAAAATACTGGAGGGCTGCACCAAAAGAACCTTCTTTGACCAATCTTAAATCCATATCCAGCCCTTTCTTGGTTTTGATTGAGGACTTTGTTTCTCCTTTGCCCACCACTTTAACCACCTCGTCCATTGAAACAAAAGTGTTCATTATTTTCTCAACCAAATACTTGTCGGTCGTATCTTTGATTGCCACCAGAAAGTCCACATCCCCGATGGTTTCTTTTCTTCGGCGAGTCGAACCGGCAACCGATAAATTAACAACCCCTTTAATCTTCTTAAACTTTTCCTCAATTCTTAAAACTTCTGGAATAATTTCACGCAAAAGAAACCTGCCTCTTCCCTGCTTTAAAAACTGAATTGATTCTAAAATATTTTCTTCCATTTTTTCTCCAAACCCAAACAAAGGAGCAATCTTGTGATCGTCCAATGCTTTTTCCAAGTCCTTTAAATTCCTCACGCCTAATTCTTTCCACAACCTTTTTATCCTTTTAACACCCAACCCTTCGACTTTGGTTAAATGCTCCAAATCAATCGGCGAAGTTTTCTTCAGCTCTTTCAAATATTTAATCTTCCCTGTTTTCAAAAACTCTTCAATCGATTCGGCAATGCTTTTTCCCACTCCGGGAATTGTTTCCAGCCCTTTCTTTCCCTCTTTTTTGTATAAATCGGAAATATCTCCTTCCATATTATCAATGGCAATCGCCGCCTGTTGATAAGCGGCCGGCTTAAAAGGAATTTCTCCTAATTCTAGAAATTCACCTATTTCGAATAAAATTTGAGCAACTTCTTGATTTTTCATCTTTTATCAAAAAATATGTCTTTAATGTTGGCGTGAAAATTCCTGTCAAAAACACCTTCAATCTCTTTTCTCAAGCGGAGAAGAACGAGGACGCTCAATAGTCCTAATATGCCAGCGGCGATAAAAGTATTATTATATCCAAACTCAAGAACCATCCAGCCGGACAAAACTCCGGCTAAGGCCGTTCCTATACTCAGCATCGTATCGTCGAGAGACCACTCGGTCGCTTCTTTCCCTTTATCAATATTTTTGGTAAAAATCGCCCGCCAGCCGGCCAAAGACATAGCCATTCCCAACCCGCAGAATCCTTGGAAAAGATAAATATGCCAAGGCTGGCTTGCAAAAATGTACCCGAAAAGAGTGACGGATATGATAAAATCTCCGGCCACTAAAAATAAATAATCATCTCTTTCTCCCTTGTATTTGTCGAGCATCACTCCAAAAGGAAAAACCAATAAAGATCTCATCAACCAATAAACGGCAGTGGCTATTCCCACAACCAAAGCGTTCCCTCCGTCAATCTTATCAACGATGAAAATGGCGAAAACCGGAGTAATTAATCCCCATCCCGTCCAAAAAGCAATGTCGGCTAATATCAAATATTTAACTATTTTATTGACTCTTATCATAAGTAAAGAATTTACCCCCTAATAAATTGAAACCTGTCCTGATTAAAAATATCAATCCGACTGAAGAAATGATTATTTCTCCGGCTCGGATAATCATAGTAAAAGCTGTAGTCATTGAAACGGTCAGCCCCAGAGAAGTGAAAGCATAAAACTGAACAGCCTCATGCGCTCCCAGAGAAGTGGGAATGGGTATCATTGATGATAAATAAGTAAAACCAAGAATGGATAAAGATGGAAAAAATCCAATCCAACTACCCAAGAACAGAATCAATATCCACGCTCTCGCCTGCATCACCAAGGCTCTTAATATAGAAAGAACGACTCCTTTCTTAAAAGAATTATTTTTCAATTGGAAAAAATTAAAAACATCATTCTCCACCGCAATCATTCCATTATTGTCGCTAACCTCCTTCTTGAAAAAGTTTCTGACTATTTCCCGAACAATACTCTTCTTGCCCAAAGCTTTAATGTAGAAATAAGAAAGAACTGAAATGAAAAACATTAAAGCCACTCCGAAAACCATTACCAATTCCTTGGGAGGAAGATAAACTTTATATAAGAAAAATCCCAAGCCCAAAAAAATAACAATGATATTAGCTGTCCATTCTAAAATTCTTTCTATGATAACCGAAGCGAATGTTTTCTTCCAGGAAAGATTCTTTTCTTTTCCCAAACCGTAAACCCTGAAGGCTTCTCCTCCCCAGACCAAAATAGGAAAAAGATACATCATGGCATATCCTCCAAGATAAATTTTAAACAACGGATAAAAAGGAACTTCTATTCCCGCATCTTTTAATATCTCTCTCCACCTCCAATTGCCGATAATCGCAATCAAAAAAGATAGAATAATGATAACCAAGCCCTGCCATCCGGTAAAAACGGAAAATCCTTTGCCAATCTCTCCCCAGCCGATGATTTTTCCCAACCAAAGAAAGATGGCTAATCCCAACAAGAATGATGATATTAAAAGAAGTTTTTGTTTAGTTTGAAAGCTCATACTTAAGCTATTTTAGTACAAAAAAACCGCCTTTACAAGCGGTTTAAAGTTTAGCTTCGACAAAGCTGGTCAGCTCGTTTTTCACTTGAGGCCAATAATAGTCGTGTCCATTGATGTGCACTGCTTGGCCAAAAGACATCTTCTCTCCAGACATATTGGAATAAGCCCAGATAAACGGAGCTTTGATGACGGAAATTAAAAGCTGCCCCAATTTTCCATTAGCCAAGATATCGGCTTGATTATTTAACGATAGAATATTTTCACTTTTGATATTCTTCTTCCAAAAAGGAGCTCCCAATTCTATCGCAAAAACATTACCCTTTTCTTCTTTCAAGTCAGACATGGCCGCATCCACAAAAGACGCTCCATTACTAAGTCCGGCCATGATAACTTTATCACCCGGGTTCTTATCCAAAAATTCTTCAATCCTGGAACTGAAAACCCTGGAGCTGTCGGGAAAATTAAAAAACACTTCTCTCAAAGAAGCGACTTTGGCAAAAAAGGTCTCTTCGGTTCGATAATACTGAACCACCGAAACTTTGTAGTTATGCTCTTCGATTATTTTCTTGGTTTCATTAATAATGGGGTTGAAATCAAATGCCTTGTCAAAAGGAACCGTTCCCCACCCTCCCGAATTAAAAACAATGACGACGTCGCTTTCTTCTCCGGCCCTCATCAACTCTTCTTCAAAACTCTTTCCATTACTATTCAAAAAAACAAAATTAAACCAAAGAAACGAGGATATTAAAAGCACTAATAATAAACAAATTGCAAGCCTAATCCTCTTTTTCATATTAAGATTCCTCGTATTGTATTTTTAAAATCTTGTACTCCCCTCCTCCATTGAAAGAAACATGCTCTCCGACTTTCTTTCCGATAAAAGACATACCCAAAGGAGATTCGTTGCTGATTCTTCCGGCAAAAGGATCTGCTTCAAGAGTTCCGACTATTTTATACTCTTCTTCTTTTGAAGCACCTTTCTTCAAAACAACCTTGGCTCCCAAAGAAACCTTATCCTGCTCGGTCTTAACCGGCTTCCTGATTATTTTGTAATTTTTGATAATGTGGTCCAATTCTTCAATCCTTTTCTCTAATTCTTCTAGGTTTTCTTTGTAGAAAGAGTAATCGGGATTCAAAGCATCACCTTCAAGCATGGAGGGGGCTTCTTCAGACAAAATCTCGTTCTTCTGGAGAACCTTCAAATCTTCAAATTCCTTTTTTATTTTTTCTAAACCTTCTTTTGTTAAATAGTATGTCTTTGTCATATGTTTCTTATTAAGCGAAATCCTCTCCGTTAAGGAGAGGATTTTATTTGTTATGTTTAAATTTATGTTTAAAATCCCCTCCTTTTTAATTTTCCCAAAATAATCACCAAGCAAAAAGCCCTGTTTTTGGTACAGGCATTTACAGACGTATAAACTTGTTTTGTAGTAATATTTTCCATATTCACGATTAAATTATACTCCCCCTCTTTTACTTGTCAAGGACATTTGATAACAGTTAATGTTTAAAACGCATTATTTATATTTTTATTGTCTATTTGACACAAGGTATGATTATAAAATATGATGTATTTATGCAAATGAATAAAAAATATATCGCTCAATTATTCTCTATTTTCTTGCTAATCTTGGTTGTTTTTCTAATCAGCTCTGTTTTCTCTCCCGCAAATAAAGAAACGGAGGCCAAAATATTCATCATTGAAAAAGGTCAATCGGTCAAAGAAATAGCTTCAAACTTAAAAAAAGAAAATTTGATTAAATATCCTTCTGCCTTTTTCTTCTATACCGCTTTTTCCGGTAATTATTCCAAAATACAAGCCGGTGAATATCTTCTTTCGTCGCAAATGAATATATATGGAATAGTTAATCTTTTCTCTAAAGGAGAAACGGCTAAAGAAAATCTGACCATTATCGAAGGATGGGACTTGAGAGATATCAACAAATACTTAACTGACAAAGGCATTACCACCAAAGATGAACTCTATTCTTTAACCGGAACTCCGATTAAAGAAGAATCGAATCAAAATATTAAAAATCTGACTGAGAAATTTGATTTTCTCAAAGACAAACCCAAAAATATGTCTCTTGAGGGATACCTCTTCCCCGACACATACTATTTTGACAAGAACGATACCTTGGAAACAATTGTTGACAAAATACTTTCCAATTTCGATGAAAAATTAACCGACGAATTAAAAAACGAAATCAAAAAACAAAAAAAGACAATCTTTGAAGTTGTAACAATGGCTTCAATGATTGAAAAAGAAGTCAAAACTCTTGAAGATAAAAAAATTGTTTCGGGAATTCTCTGGAAAAGAATGAGCAGCGGAATGAGATTGCAGGTTGATGCCACGATTCTCTATGCCGAAAACAAAGAAGGATTGAAAATATACACCAAAGATACCCAGATTAATTCTCCGTACAATACATACAGGGTTGACGGTCTTCCCTTGGGACCGATCAGCAGTCCCGGGATGGACAGCATTATTGCCGCCATTTATCCAACCAAGACAAGCTTCTATTATTATCTCTCCACCCCTGAAGGAAAAACAATCTTCTCAAAAACTTTGGAAGAACACAACTACAATAAAAACAAATATTTGAAATAAAAAAACCGGGGTCACCCCCGGTCTTCTTTTATTGTTTTTTTCCAATATTCTCGAATGCTCTTAAAACCTCCAAAGGGATTGCAAATATCATTGTATTCGACTGGTCTGCACTGACATCGCTAATCGTCTGAAGCGTTCTTAAGTGCAAAGCTCCTTCGGCATGGGAAAGTATTTCCGCCGCTTTAGCCATATTGGTTGCGGCAACAACTTCTCCTTCGGCCTTAATAATAACGGCTCTTTTATCTCTTTCAGCCTCAGCTTGTCTTCCGATAACCCTCTTCATTTCTTCGGGCAAAGTAATATCTTTCAATTCAACATCTGAGACAAGGACTCCCCAAGACTTGGCGCTTTCTTCTATTATAGTCTTGATGCTTTCCGAAACTTTCCCTCTTTGAGAAAGCAATTCATCCAATTCCACCTGTCCGATGGCGTTCCTCATCGTGGTTTGAGCCAATTGAGACATGGCGTAATAGAAATCTTCGACTTGCAATATCGCCTGCTCGGCCGAGCTTATCTTATAATAAATAACGGCATTAACCTTTACCGAGATATTATCTTTGGTTATCGCTTCTTGGTCAGGGACATCAACCGCTTTAATTCTCATATCTACTTTTCTGTATGATTGAAAGATTGGAAAAACAAGATTCCATCCCGGGTGCATAGTGCTGGTAAATTTACCCAAAGTAAACTTAATTCCGTTCTCGTATTGGTTGATTTGCCTTATCGAAATCAAAACGATAACAACAACGAATGCGATTAATGTTTGTATGGCCATATTTTTATTCTTATATTAATAAATCAAATATATCACTAAATAATTCTTAAAACAATGTCTTCTGCCTTATCGCTTCCCTCTTTTCCACTTCAGAAAATATCTTCACTTTTCCGTATTCTCCGTCAAAACCGGGGGAAATATTGACTTTTCCCTCTCTCACCTTCACTATTCCTTCGGCTATGGTACTGAAAGCCACTTCTTTCAAATCATTAAAAGGAACATCCAATAAGATATTGAATTCCGATTTGAATGCTTTAATCAGTTTTTGATATTCAGCATCAACCGATTTGGTTCCCGGACCGACTCCCAAAGCTTCTCCGATAATCTCTTTCAATGGAACAATACTCCGGAAAGGAACTGCATTTTCCGGAATAAATCCTTCCGGCTGGTCAGCCAGCTTTTCAATCCTATTCATGACACCAACGGTCAATGGTTTTCCGCAAACTGGGCAGATTTCATTATATGTCAAAGAATCTTTGGAATTCATATAGATATTGCAACTCCTGTGCCCGTCTCCGAAATACTTGCCCTCTTGGGGATAGAACTCGATTGTTTCCAAGAATCCCTTCTTCGTCTTAACAGCTTCAATAATAGAATAATAATTCAATTCCGTATCAAAAACATTGGCTTCTCTCCCTATCTTCTCCGGACTGTGCGCATCGCTATTGGAAATAATAGAAATCTTTCGAACGTCGGGAATCCTCCAAAGCATTGCCGGGTCAGCCGACAATCCCGTTTCAACCGCATATATCTGTGAAGACATCTCTTCAAAACATTCTTCCAAAGAATCGAATCCCGACTTTGACCCGAACAAACCGAACCAGGGAGTCATGCAATGAGCCGGGATAACCATACAATCGGAAGAAACATTTAAAACAATCTTAACCAATTCCTTGGCGTCCAATCCCAAGATAGGACGACCGTCAGATTTCAAATTTCCTATTTTAGACAATTCTTCATTTATCTTCTCTACAACTTCGATTGAAGGAGACAGAACAATCAAATGAATCTTTCTCACCTTCCCTCCCTTGGAATAGATGCAACTTATCTCCGTGGTTAATAAAAATCTAACAGGAGAATCCTTGTATTGGAACAAGCCGGGTTCAGCCGGCTTTAATTCTTCCTTGATATTTTTAATCCATTGCGGATGGGTGAAATCACCCGAAGCGATAACCTTAACTCCTTTGATTTCCGCCCATTTGGTAATATTTTCCAAATCGGTCTTTTCGGAGGTTGCCCGAGAAAACTTGGAATGAATATGGAAATCGGCGATGAATTTCATACCTTGAAAACCTTGTATCCCTCTCTGGCCCTTTCCTTTACCTTTATCCCCACTTCCTGTCCTTTCTTCGCTTTCTTTAATTTTTCGCTCTTGAATTGCATCGAAACAATCTTTTGCTTAAAATCGGTATTCTCTCCCCCGACAATCCTGATAGTGTCTCCAACAGAAACCACATCTGATAATTTGATTGCCACCACTTTTATTTTATCAAAATAATGAGTGACTTTGCCAAGCTTTTTTTCTTTTTTGACGATTTTCTTAACTGCTTTTTTAACCACCTTCTTCGCAACCTTCTTAACTGCTTTCTTTTTGATTGTTTTCTTTTTTGTTTTCATACTATTTTTCAAGTATTTTTAAATTATCGTTTTTTTGATGATCTATTTCTTTAATGACTTTTCTGACCAACATCTTGGGGTCGCGGTCATAAATAATCTTCTTGGCTATTTTGCAATAACTCTCGGCGATTCCCCTGATTTTATCCGCCATTCCTCCCGTTCCTTCCAAGACACCGATAATCCTCTGGGTTTCAACAGCGGTTGTGAACTCATGAAGAGTTCCGATTCTTCCGCAAACGATAATCACCGCATCGGCCGACTTGGTCATAATAATATCACGGCCGGCATAATCCGCCCCGGTATAAATCATGATATTAAAAGGGTCCAAGGGAAGCTTGTATGCCCTCAAGTGTTCTTTTTCTGTGGCTGCCGGAGAGAAGCCAACGTTAAATCCCCCCTCTTCATTGCAACCGATAGCTGAGAAATAAGGAACGCCGGTTGTCGCTCCCGAAACCAAAGTCTGCTGCTGTCTGGCGATTTCTCTGCCGATTTCTTTAGAAATCTCTTCAATCTTCTCGCAACAATGCCCCACTTCGGCAGCCCCGGAAACAACGATATTGTATTTGACTTCTATTTCTTGTTTTTTTGCCATATGTTATTTTTTTAGCGACGATATAGAAATTGGAATAAGGTTTTTTCCCGATTGATATTTCTCCTTTTTCCAAAACATCAAATCCAGAATCTTTAACCAATTGTACCAATTCTTCCAAATTAAAACAATGGAAGTAAGTGTCTTTGCTTCCATACCAAGGAAGGAAAACATCTCCTTTGTCTAATTTCAGCCAATCAAAAAACCCTCTTCTCTTAAGCTTTTCTTTTAAATCCCAAACTGTTAAGATTAAATAGCCATCAACCTTCAAAACTCTTTTTACTTCTTTCAAAAATTGCAGACGCAAATCAAGAGAAGGAATATGATGAAGAACGGCAATACTATAAACCTTGTCAAAATAATTATTGCTAAAAGGCAAAGAATTCCCCGAAGCAACTTGAAAGTTTCCTTGATGATAATTATCTTGGGCGATATTTATCAAGTTCAAAGAAGGATCAACTCCAAAATATTCAGTTTCCTTTTTTAAAAAAGAAGGAAAGAATCTTCCATTGCCGCAACCCAAATCCAAAACCCTGTCTTTTGAATCAAGATATTTATCAAACAGAAAATCCATTTCTTTCCAGTCTTTCTCTCTCACTCTTGAATATTTGTCGGAAATACTGTTATAATCCGAAACTGTCTTCTTTAATATTTTCTTGGCGTAATTAATATCCATGAATTCAAACGAATTAATAATCAAAGAATTGTTGAAAGTCCAAACGATAAAGGGATTGTCTTCGGCTAAAAGAAAAATAGCCAAATCGCATAAAATACTCTGCCCTTCCAATATTTCTTTGCTTAAAGAATATCACAATTTGGTTAAAGAAAGAAGGATAAAAAAGAGCGAAAAACTGGAAAAACTACTTAAAACCAGGCCGGTCCGCTCCCTTTCCGGGATCGTCAATGTTTCCGTCCTAACCAAGCCGTATAAGTGCCCCGGAGAGTGCATATACTGCCCCTCCGAAGCCAATATTCCCAAGAGTTATCTATCCGGAGAACCGGCGGTAGAAAGGGCTAAAAGCTTAAAATACGACCCCTATTTGCAGGTCCAAAAAAGGATAGAGGTCTTGGAAATGTCCGGCCATCCGGCTGATAAAATAGATTTAAGGTTAATCGGCGGAACCTGGTCAAGCTACGATTTGAAATATAAAATATGGTTTGTATTAAAATGCTTTGAAGCGGCTAACAGACAAAAAGACGGAAAAGACAAAACCAAAAATGTTGAACAATTATGGAAAGAATTAAAAAACGCTCAAAAGAAAAACGAAAAAGCCAAATACCGAATCATTGGCCTGTCTTTTGAAACTAGGCCCGACTTCATCAATCAAAAAGAAATAGACGAAATGAGAAAGCTCGGAGCGACTAAAATAGAACTGGGAGTCCAATCAATATACGAAGATGTATTAAAATTAAACAAAAGAGGCCATGGGATAAAAGAAACAATCGAAGCAACCGAACTGTTGAAAAATGCCGGATTTAAGGTTGCCTACCAAATGATGCTTAATCTACCCGGATCTAATCCCAAAAAAGACATTGAAATGTTTAAAGAACTATTCGATAATCAAAACTTCAAGCCAGACTATTTAAAAATATATCCCTGCGCTTTGGTCAAAGAAGCCCCTTTATACAAAATCTATCTCAAAAAACAATACAAACCGTATAACGAAAAAACTTTGATTGAAACGATAAAGGAAATCAAAAAGTTGGTTCCGAGATATGTGAGAATCGAAAGAATCATCCGAGATATCCCCTCTCCTTTGATTGTCGAGGGCGGAGCCAAAACATCCAATATTAGACAGATGATTGAACTCAATATGAAAAAAGAAGGCTGGCAATGCCAATGTATTAGATGTAGAGAAATAAAAGACACAACAAAAGAAAAAGTTATTCTTTTCAGGAACGACTATAATGCTTCAAACGGAAAAGAAATCTTCTTGAGCTTTGAAGATAAAAACAGGAATCATCTCTATTCCCTTTTAAGATTAAGGATAAAACAAAAAGAAGCGATTATAAGAGAAGTCCATGTCTATGGACAATCGGCTTCCATTTCTAAAAAGAATTCCGAAACACAGCACAAGGGATTGGGGATGAAGATGATAAGAGAAGCGGAAAAAATTGTAAAAAAGGAATTCAAAATAAAAGAAATAAAAATAATCTCCGGCGTTGGAGCCAGAGATTACTATCGAACCAAATTAAGCTACAAACTTAAAGACGGATATATGGTTAAAACCTTTTAACTCTTGTTAGTCCGCTTGAACAAATTATCTCAATTCCCTTCTTTTCCAATTCATCTAAAAACAAATTCATGCCTAAAGAGTCGGAAGAAATATGCCCGGCGATTACTACATTAATATGAGCGGCTTCGGCTTCTTTTCTGTGCTCTTCGGAAGCATGCATAGCCAAAGTTGTTCCGATTCCCGCTTGGGACATTTTTTCAAACAATTTGGGAGAACCCTCAGTTCCTCCGGTAATTTCAGTCACTGCTATCTTTCCGCACCTGCTTTCAGGATTCCCAGTTATAGCCTTGGGACCAGCGCCTATTTTTATCGCCTCTTTGTATTCAGGAACTTCTTTTAATAGCCCGACTAATTCTTCCACCCTTTCCGGATTCTCTTTCTCAATTAAATCTTTCAAAAATTTAGCGACTAAATTATCGGCCGGAGTGTGAACATTCATAAAATTAACTTCGAGTATTTTAGCTGCATTAACCGATTTCTGATGATTGCTAGCAGAAACGCCTCTTGCAACTTCGCTAATTCTTGGAAAGTTCAATGATTCGGCAACATTAATCGGAACACCGTAATAATTATATACGTCTGCTTGAAGTTCCATTATATCAGCCAGACCAGCTGCTAACCCTCTTCCAACTGGATGATGCCCGATAACCAAATCGACATCCCCCAACTGCTTGGCTAATAATAATTCTGAAGTATCAATATCAATTCCAACCAATATCTTTTTAATCTCTTTATCCTCGGCAATATTATATATTCTTGTATCTAAAAAAGGATTGGTTAACGCTTCTTTATCAAATTCCCCCTTGATTTTTTCAGACAACGCTTCGTATTTTTTCTTTTTTCTAGCCAAAAGCTTCTCAATTCCGGCTTTCCCCCTGAAGTCAGATTCAATTCCCATCTTTATCGCCAAATCAAATATTTCTTGTATTTTCATATATTTATCCTTATTTTTCTTCATCTTAATCAAAAACAATGCTTTTGTCCAATAACAAAACAGGGCCAAGGCCCTGTTCCTATTTCTCCCTGCACTTTCTTAAAAGCAAACTTGTTTTGCTATTAACCGTTTCCAACACCCCCCTTTCACACTCAAAAACCTTTTCCTCGTTCTTAATCTTTATCCGTATCTCCCCGGACTCAACCGATGAAACCAAAGAAGTGTGATTATTCATAATCGAAATATGGCCCGAGCGAGTGGGCACAGTTAAAACATCAACATCTCCTTCAAACACTATTTTTTCCGGTGTTAGTATTTCTACCTTCATGAAATAACTTGATTAATATTTCCTTTCATAAAGAAATCTCCTTCTGATTTGTGGTCCAACTCTCCGGAAATGATTTTCTCAAATCCTTCGATTGTTTCTTCAATCTTCACATATGTTCCGGGGATACCGGAAAAAACTTCGGCAACGGCAAACGGCTGAGACAAATATTTCTGAATCTTTCTGGCTCGAGCAACCACAACCTTGTCTTCTTCGGCCAATTCTTCAATTCCCAAAATTGCGATAATATCTTGAAGTTCTTTGTATCTCTGAAGAATCTTTCGAACCTCTGTGGCAACCTTGTAGTGCTTTTCTCCGACGATTCGAGGATTCAACAATGATGAGGTTGATTCTAGCGGATCAACAGCCGGGAAGATACCCAAAGAAGCAATGGCGCGTGACAAGACCAATGAAGAATCTAGGTGAGAGAAAGTTGAAACGATAGCCGGGTCGGTCAAATCATCGGCCGGAACATAAATGGCCTGAACCGATGTAATTGAACCGTCTTCGGTCGAAGTGATTCTTTCCTGTAATGCTCCGACTTCGGAAGACAAGGTCGGCTGGTATCCGGTCTGTGAAGGAATTCTTCCGAGCAAAGCGGAAACTTCTGAACCGGCCAAAACGAATCTGAAAATGTTATCCATAAACAACAGAACATCTTTCTTCTCGACATCCCTGAAGTGTTCGGCAATGGTCATGGCGGTAAAAGGAACTCTCAATCTCACTCCGGGAGTTTCATTCATCTGTCCGAAAACCAAACAAGTATTCTTAAGAGTATCGGCTTCTTTCATTTCTCGGTAAATATCATTACCCTCTCTCGATCTTTCTCCAATACCGGCGAAAATCGAATAACCCTGATGGAACTTGGCGATATTGGTAATCAATTCCTGAATTAAAACCGTCTTGCCTACTCCGGCTCCGCCGAACAATCCTACTTTTCCTCCTTTGGGAAGCGGACATAATAAATCAATGGCCTTGATTCCAGTTTCCAATATTTCAATCTCCGACTTCTGGTCTTTCAATTCAGGTCCCTTCTTGTGAATGGACTCTCTCCTTTCGGCCTTAATCGGTCCGGCATTATCAATCGGTTCTCCTAAAACATTCAACAATCTTCCCAAAGCGTCTTTGCCCACCGGAACCATAATCGGCTCCCCTGTGTCCTCGACTTCATCTCCTCTTTTCAGCCCTTCGGTCGGACCCATAGCCAAGCACCTGACTTTGTTTTCACCCAGCTCTTGTTCAACTTCAAGGACCAAGTCCTTTTCTTTTAATTTCAAGGCGGTGTATAGGGCAGGAACTTTTCCTTCCTCGAACTCGACGTCTATCACCGGCCCGATAACTTGTGTTATTTTTGCCATATGTTTTTTATTTTTATTCCATTGCTTCTTTGGTCGATGAAATTTCACAAACCTCGGAAGTAATCTGCTCTTGCCTTGCCTTATTATACGCCAGCCTCAATGTTTCCAAAACCTCTCTGGCATTATCCGATGCATTTCTCATCGCCATCATTCGAGCCGAGTGCTCGGAAGTGTTGGCGGATAAAATGAATTGGTAAATCAAATATTCAACAAACACCGGGATCACTTCATCTAAAATAACTTCTGAAGAAGGTTCCAATAAGCAATTATTAACCGGCCTGCAAGCACCCTCCCCTTCTTCTTTCTTTAAAAAGTTGGCGACTGTCTTGTCTTGCATGGGAAACAATTGAACAACTGATGGCTTCTGAAGGAAAGAAGAATGAAAATGAGTATAGAAGATATAAACTTTCTGATACTTATTTTCAATAAAGGCTTTGACCAAGAAATCCGATATTTCTTTCGTTTGTTTGAATTCCCAATAATCTCCGACTCCGGAAAAGCTATGCTTGATTTTTTCCTTTCTCGAATAATGAGCAACCGCCTTTTTCCCGATCGGCATGATTTCTATTTCTCCCTCTTCTCTGATTTTTGCGATCTCTTTGTCCGCAAACTTTAAAATGCTGGCATTAAAGGATCCGCAAAATCCTCTATCTGAAGCAATGACGCAAGCCAAAATATTCTTGACCGGCCTCTCTTCCAAAAAGATTGATCTGCCTTCTCTCAAAACCTTTTCCATGTCTCTCAATATTTTTGCCATTTGTTCGGCAAAGGGCTTTGATTCTGAAAATCTCTTTTGGGTCTTTTTCATTTTCAAAGCCGAAAAAGTCTCGAGAGCAGAGGTTAACTCCGATATGTTTTTAACCGAACCTATTTTAGCTTTTACCTCTTTAAGATCCATAGCCCTTCTTAATCTTCTTGATTATTGATATGACTTCTTCCTTGCTCTTGTCAGTCATATCTCCAGTCTCCCTTATTTCTTTCAAAATCTCGGGCTTCTCCAATTCAACCGCTTTTACAACCTCGGCCTCAAATTCCTTAATTTTATCCATTGGAACCTCTTCAATGTCGCTATTAACTCCGGTGAAAATAACGATAACTTCCTTTTCGATCGGAAGAGGAGCCAAGTCGGGCTGTCTCAATAACAACCTCATTCTCTTTCCTTTTTCAATGGTTTTTTTAGTTTGAGGATCTAATTCTTCGGTGAATTCGGAGAATCTTTCCAATTCTTGGAACTGAGCCAAATCAAGCTTCAATCTTCCGGCGACTTTCTTGGTCGCTTTCATTTGAGCTGAGCTTCCCACTCTCGAAACAGAAGTTCCGATATTAATAGCCGGCTTTTGTTCTTTCCTGAACAAAGTCGAATCCAAGAATATCTGACCGTCAGTAATAGAAATCACATTGGTCGGAATGTATCCGGAAATATCTCCGGCTTGGGTCTCGATAATCGGCAAAGCAGTCAGAGAACCGCCTCCTCTTTCTTCAGACAACATGCCTGCTCTTTCCAATAATCTGGAATGGAGATAGAAAACATCACCCGGGTAGGCCTCTCTGCCCGGCGGACGTCTTAGAATCAAAGATATTTCTCTCCATGCCCAGGCCTGTCTGGTCAAGTCATCATAGACAACCAGGGCATCTCTCTTGCTGTCTCTGAAATATTCTCCAATAGTCGCTCCGGCAAAAGGAGCCAAGAAAACAAAACTGGCCGGATCATCCGGGAAAGCACAAACAACGGTTGTATATTCCATCGCCCCTTCTTTTTCCAAGGTGGCAATCAATCTCCTGACTTTAGCTTTCTTCTGTCCACAAGCGACATAGATGCAATAAGGTCTATTCTTTTCATATTTCTGATTGATGATGGCATCCAAAGCAACGGCTGTTTTGCCAAGGCCTCTGTCTCCGATAATCAATTCTCTCTGACCTCTTCCGATCGGAATCAAGGCATCAACCATTTTAATTCCGGTATGCAAAGGCTTAGTCACCGGCTGTCTTTCAATAACCGAAGGTCCTTTTCTCTCCAAAGGAAGATATTCTGTGGCCTTGATTTCTCCCTTTCCATCCAAAGGTCTTCCCAAAGGATCAACGACTCTTCCCAAAAGGCCCTCACCCACCGGCACGGAGAAAACCTTTTTGGTTCTTTTAACCGTTGTTCCTTCTTTAATGTTTTTGTCGGAACCCAAAATAACGGCACCGACTTCGTATTCTTCCAGGTTTAAAACCAAACCCATAACATTGGCTTCATCAAACTCAATCATTTCGAAGTTCTCCACGTTCCTCAGCCCGGAAATTTTGACGACTCCATCTTTAACTTCAACCACCTCACCAACTTCTTCCATCTCGGGAGTAATATCCATTCCTTCCAGCTGTTTTTTAAATTGTTCAATTATGTCCATATATTTTATTTTTTAGCTTTGTCAAAACATCTTTCAAAGAAGCTTTAACCAGCACATCTTTTGTTTTCAAACGAAATCCCGCCAAAAGGGATTCATCCAAAACATCGTCGACTTTTTCAACCCCCTTTACTATTTTTTTAATCTTTTCTTTTATCTCTCCCTTCTCTTTCTCTCCCAAATCATGAGATAAGAACAATTCCGCTCTTTTCTCTTTGAAATATATTCTTTTGAATTTCTTAATGATCGAAGGGACGAGCGATTCTTTTTTGCCCAATGATTTCCTCAAACTACCGAAAATCTCCTTGGCCTTGCCAGGATTTTCTTCAAGCGCCAGATATAGCGCACGAGCCCAAGAAGAAATTTCCTTTTCTATTTTCATGCCTTCAATTTACTTAAAAAATCCTCAGTAATTTTTTTTCCTTTTTTCTCATCGATATTTTCTTTTAAAAGCTTTTCGGCCAAGTTGAAAGCATTTTCAATCGTCTTTTTTTCCGTTTCTTCTCTTTCTTTTTCTTTGATTTCTTCGGCTTCTTTCTTGGCTTTAACCAGAATAGCGATCTTCTCTTCTTCCGCTTTCTTGGCGGTTTCTGCCGCTCTTTTCTTAGCTTCCTCCTCTGATTTAATCAAAATCTTTTTACCCTCTTCTTCGTTCTTTTCTTCCATTCTTTTTTTAACTTCATCTAATTTAGAAAGCCTTTCTTCGGCTTCAATGGATTTATTTACTCCCTCTTCTATCTTCTCTCTTCTATTCTTTAACAAATTAAGAAAAGGTTTATAAACAAAAATTTTCAAAACGAAAAACAGGATGGCGAAATTGACTATCTGCCCCACTAATATTTTCCAATCTATTTCTATTCCGCTCATTTTGATTTAATTAAACGAATAATATAATCAATGATACGACTAGGGCGTAAATGGCAATGGCTTCGGCAAAAGCGATGGCCAAAATCATACCTGTCTGAACCTTTGAAGATGCTTCGGGATTTCTTCCAATAGCCTCTGAACCTTTTGAGCCAATCATACCAATACCCAATCCCGGTCCAATAGCTCCCAAGCCGATAGCGATAGCTGCTGCAATTTGTGTTAATGTTTCCATATGTTTATATATTTAATTATTTATTATTATCCGACCTTTTTTCCAAAAACGGAATTACCACTTTATACACATTAACAACCGTCAATACTATTCCCATTAAAACCATTCCTAACAATATCCAAGGGAAAGTATTCAATTTTTTGTCCAAATATATTCCCAACAGAATACAAATGATTAAGGGAAAAGCGATTAAAAATCCTAACTCGCTGCCCAAAACCATAACCTGTCCGAAATCAATGTTCTTCTGCGGTTGTTGTGACATAAAATACGGTTATTAATGATGAAAATACTAATGCTTGAATAAATCCAACGAATAACTCCAATCCCAAGAAAGGTAACGGAACGATAAAAGGGATCATAAAGGATATAATCATCAGAAGAATCTCACCGGCAAACAGATTTCCAAACAACCTCACTCCCAACGATACTGTTCTGGTAATCTCCCCCATTGCTTCCAATGCTCCGACAAAAAACATTATGGGGCTCTCGAATTTAATGTATTTTTTCAAATAATGAATTCCTCCTAACTTTTTAATGGCGGTAAAATGAATAAAAACCATCGAGAAAATGGCCAAAGCCAAAGTGAAATGAATGTCTGAGCTGGGAGACCTTAAGAACTTAAAAATCCCCAGACCAGGGATCACTTCTAACAAATTATTCAATAAGATGAAAATAAACAAAGTGCAAGCCAAGGGAAAAATTTCTTCCGTTTTTTTTCTGTTTCCAGTCATGCTGTCAAAAATTCCAAAAACCGTTTCCAATATCCATTCAAAGAAATTCTGCATTTTTCCGGGAACAATCTCTTTTTTCCTTAAAGCAAGCAAAAACGCACCCATAATCAAAAGTGCGCAAAAGATAGCCAAGATGAATGTATTGGTAAAGTTTATTCCGAAAATACTAAAAAATGGCTCCCCCGTAAGGGCTATGTGTATGTTCATAAGCCAACTTCATTTTACTCGAAAAAGGCTTTGTGTCAAGAAATCTTCTCAAGCTCCTCTCTTACTATCCTTCTATCATCCCAAGCTTCCTTCCTTCCGTCTTCCCAGCAAATCCACGGTTCACAACCCTTGCCGGTAATAACTACGACGTCCCCTTCTTTGGCTAAAGACAATGCTTTTCGTATCGCTTCTCTCCTGTTGAAAATCTTCAACAATTTATCTTTATTCTTCACTCCGACTGAAACCTGGTCGATAATGTCTTCCGGCTTTTCATCATATGGGTCTTCATTGGTAACTATAATCAAATCTCCGTAACGATCGGCCAATTCTCCCAGAACCGGCCTTTTCCATTTATCCCTTCCTCCGCCGCAAGAGCCGAGAACACAGATAAGTTTTCCTTGTTTCGGCTTCACAAATTGATAAACTTTTTCCAAAGCCACCGGGACAAAAGCATAATCGACAAAAACCTGAAATGGTTTCTCGATTATTTTCTCCATTCTTCCAGCTATTTGAGAAACCTTTTCAATTCCTTTTTTGCAAACTTCTAGATTAATTCCTTCAGAAGTAGCAATAGCAATTGCACCCAAAGCGTTATAAATATTGAAATCGCACAAAATTTTCAAATTAAAATCAACTCCTTTGACGGAAAACTTGGAACCATCGGAAGTGGCGACAATATTCTCTCCCCTGATATCCGCTTTTTGATTTTGAATACCGTAGGTGATAATATCGTCGGCAAAAAATGATGCAAAGTATCCCGAATGCTTATCATCGATATTAATAATATGGGTTCCGGTAACATCGTTAAAAAACTTGCCTTTGGCTTTTTTGTAATTTTCAAAACCGCCGTGCGATTCAATATGCTCTGGATTGAGATTGGTGATAACCGCGGTTTTAAAATCGATAAAACGGTGGCGGCTCTGAACAATCCCTTCGGAAGTCGTTTCGATCAAAGCATAGTCGCATTTGGCCTTAACCGCTTCGCTCAAAAACTTATTAATCACAAACCGGCCGGGCATAGTCATCTTCAATTTGTTTTCTTCTTCCTTTTCCCCTATCTTAAAAACAATCGAAGTCAAAGCAGCTACCTTGTATCCCGCTTCTTCCAAAATCTTGGCTGTAATATTTAAAGTTGTTGATTTTCCATTAGTTCCGGTAATTCCGATTACTTTTATTTTCCTTGAAGGAAAACCATAACAAAGAGCGGCTAAAAAAGCCCAGCCGAGATGGTACAAATTAATCAATTTTTTGGGAAGCATTCTTCTGATGATTGATTTTAAGGTCATTTTCCTAAATGTTTTAACGCTTCCTTTAATCTGTTTTCCGCTCCGACTATTTCTTCCGGAACTCGGGCTATCGCATCGGCCACATCTTGTTTATTGAATCCCAGAGAAACTAAAGCGTCAAAAACGTCATCTTTGGTTATCTTCTTTTTGGGAGAAATCTTCTTTACCTCCTTTATCTTCCCCGTTATTTCCAATAATATCTTTTGCAATCTTTTTACTCCCACTCCTTTGACGTCTTCCGGCAACTCACCTTGTTCCAATAATATCTTTAATTTTTCCAATGATTCAACCACGGCCAAACCCATTGCCGTCTTGGGACCCACTCCGGGCACGCTTTTCAATATTTTAAACAGTTCCAATTTTTCGGGAGACAAAAAACCATACAACTCGAGGACTTTCTCACCGACAAAAAGAAAAGTGAATATGTCCCTTTCTTCCCCTGTTTTCAACTCTCTTAGATCGGAAAGAGACAAAAAAACCTCAAAACCAAGACCGTTCTTATCAAGAATCACCTTTTTATCGTCCTTGTATATGATTTTACCGTAAATATGACTTATCATTGGATTCATTATACCAAACTTGCATATTTCTACAAATTAGTGTATATAAATAACATATGCCAGTTACAAAAACAACCAAAAGAAGACCTGCTCAAATCGAAAGACGCAGAGTCGTAAATAGCAAGAGAATCCTGGAAATGAGGAAGCTTATTAAAGAAGCCAATACTTTGCTTTCTAATAAAAACATTGAGGAAGTGGAAAAGATGCTTCCTAGAATATACAAAGCGATTGATAAGGCGGCCAAGAGAGGCGTAATCAAAAAGAACGCCGCCTCAAGAAGGAAATCAAGAATGGCGAAAAAGATAAGTAATCTGAAAAAATAAAAGAACCGGGGTGGCCCGGTTTTCTCTTATAAAATTTCTTTGATTTGAGAAAGAGTGTCTATTTGTTTCCAAGAATTATCAATCAATTCTTTTTGTTTATTTCCTAAAGCAATACCATGTTCGGTCATTTTGAAAACTCCCACATCATTATCTCCATCTCCGACAAAAATAATATCCTTGATATCGACTTCTTCCTCTCGAGCCAATTTTTCCAAGCATTGCTGTTTGAATCCCCTTCCCTCCATGCATTCACTTTCGATTGAAACTAATTCTCCAGCATCATCAAAAATCAAATGGCTTCCGGCATAGACACCGTCAAGCTCCATCTTTCTGGTAATATGGTTCAGATAGGCATCAATGGAACAGGAAATCAAATATATCTTGTATCCTTTCTCTTTTAAATAGAAAATGATGTCTTCCGCTCCTTCTTTGAAATTTCCGCCCTTATCCCAGCAGCCATAAATATAATCACGACTGGACATTTCCGCCTTTTTCAATATGGCAACCAATCCTCTCCACGCCTCGTCTATCTTTATTTCACCTTTAAAATAAAGCTTGAATGTTTTTTCTATTTCCTCTTCAATGTCTTTTCTTCCGCAAGTCAAAATCTCCCAAGATTTCTCTTCGATTAAGGTTCCGTTAACATCAAAACAAATAATCTTTTTCATATTTCTGAAATTAAAACATCTAATGCCATATCTTGGTCTATCTTACCAACTTTTATCTCAAAATCCAAGTCGACTATTTTTTGATATATTCTTTTCAAATCTTCCAAACTGAAATTCTTGGCTTGATATGTCGCTTTCCTTAAAACGAATGGATGCATCCCCGCACCCGAACCGGACTTAACCGATATAATGTTCCTTATCTGCGAAGCGACCATGGCCAATAAATACAAAACCGAATCGCCTTTCTCCGCATGCTCCTTCAAAAGCTCGATAGCCTTTTTCTTATTCTTGGCGGCAATGGCATCAATCGTATCAAAGACATTGGTTTCGTATTTCGGCTTAACCATCATTTCGATATCATTTTCTTTAATATTTGAAGAATAATTGACCAGCTTCCTGATTTCATTTTCCATTTGCCACAAATCTCCTCCGACATATTCAATCAACTTTTCCAAAGCTACTTCATCTATCTTTCCTTTCATTTCTTCAATGTTTTTCTTGACCCAATCTTTCAACTTCACCCCGCTTAACGGTTCGAATTCTTGAACTTTTCCTTCTTTTGTTAAAAAAGAAAGGAACTTGTCTTTGGCAAGAATATCTGAACTTTCAATCAAAAGAAGAACATTGTCGGAATCAACAAACGCTTTTCCTCTTTCAATTATTTCTTCTTTTAATTTGGAATTAGAAAAAATATCGGAAACAACAATCAATTTCTTTTCTTTGAACATGGAAATGCCGAGCATTTCATTTCTTAAATCATCGAAAGAAACCGCTTTCCCTTCAAGGTATCTCAAATTAAGCCCGCTCTTGTGCTTCTCTTTATGCTCATCCATTATCTCCCGCATCTTCCTTTTTATCCGATATGTATCTTCTCCGTGCAATAGTATTATCATATTGTTATTATACCCATCAATCGCATATTTGACAAAAATTTATTAATTGTTATCATATAAATGGTGCTTGGATGGGCTTGCCCTCTCACGGTCAATGCTTTCCAAACCGTAGCCAAGTACCAAGAAAAAATACCATCAAAATGGTGTTTTTTCTTTAAAGCTAATCTTCTTCTGGATTACCATAATTAATTTGCTTTCTTCCGTCTTTTACGTTTTTCTTCCAAAAAGGTATTATGCTCCAAAAATATGGTTGAGATGTTTCTATCTTTTTAACAATAATCCTGACTCTGATTTTTTCTTCTATGACAGAAACAAATTCGAAATAAATAACATTGACCAGTATTTCTTCATTCCTTTGATTACTACGAATCATTTCGAAGGACTTCGTCTTGCTTAATCCTTGAATAGTATGTGATTTTTTAATAACCTCTGGGGCATATTTTAAAATCTTAAATCTAACATTCTGATCTAAATGAGAACGAGCCCTGTGTCTCGCCTTAAACTTTAAATGCTCTTTTCCTTTCGCATTAAAAATAACTTTCTCTTGCAAGTAGGGACACCAAATTTCTCCAAAATTAGAATACAATTTTTCGGCCGCACTTCTTATTTCTTCAAAGTTTATGAAAACATCTTCGTTCATTTTTTTACCTGACACTTGGGGCAGAAGAAAGAACTTCTTCCCCCCTGTTTTATCCTCTTGATTAATCCTCCACATCGGGGACACTTTTCCCCTTCTTTTTGATACACTTTAACTATTTCTTGCGTTTTTCCTTTTTCTCCGTAGATGGTACGGAAATCGGAAAAACTGTCTCCCTTTAATTCAATCGACTTTTGGAGTATCCTTCTCGTCGCATTATATATTCTTTTCAAATCATTTTTATCTAGCTTGGAAACATCTTCCTCGGGATGAATTTTAGATTCGAATAATATTTCCGAAGCATATATGTTCCCTATCCCGGCAATGAAATTCTGATCCATTAAAACTTGCTTGACTTTGCCTTTCTTTTTCTCAAATAATTTTTCAAATTTCTCAACTGTAAATCCCTTTTCCAAAGGCTCCGGTCCCAATTCCTTCAATTCTTCTTCTAATTCTTCTTTCTTCCACAGTTCAATTTTGGCAAACTTTCTGGCATCGGACAAGGCCAATTGTCTTTTGTCGTCCAACAAGAAAATCACATGCAAAAATCTATTCATCGGGTCGCACGAAAGAGGGCCATCCTCTTCGGCAATCCATTTGTCCCCTTTTAATTTCCATTTGCCCAATAATAAATGGCCGGTAATCTTCTGATGAATCAAAAGAACATAGTCATCGGATAAATCGATTAAAATGTTCTTGGCTCTTCTTCTGACTTTGAGTATTTTCTTTCCGACTATCTTTTTTTTGAAACTTTCAAAGGTATCTTCATGAATTAAGCTCTTAGTATCGGTCCAGATATCAAGAAAGGTCCTGTTCCGGACCTCTCTGTCTAAATCTCTGACAATTGTTTCTACCTCGGGTAGCTCAGGCATTATTCGATGATTGTTTTAAGCTTGGTAATGATTTCCTGAGGGGTGAAATGGGCCTTAACTAAGAAGTCCTTGGCTCCCAATTTCAATCCTTTTTCAATATCTTCGCTCTGTCCTAGGTTGGATAGAATAATAACGGGAACATTGGCCGTTTCCGGATCTTTCTTGGCTTTTTCCAAAACTTCAAAACCATTGATTCCAGGAAGAATCAAATCAAGCAAAACAACATCGGGTTTCGATTCTTTTATGGCCACTAGTCCGCTTTCTCCGTCAGAGGCGCAAACAACGTCATAGCCCATGGTCAAAAGCTTCTTATTCATCAACTCTCTTAAGAACTTATCATCTTCGATTAGTAGTATTTTCTTTAACATATGTTTTTATATATTTTAAACCTATTAGATTATGCCGTCAATGCTTTAGCAAAAGGAAGAGAAAAATAGAAAGTGGTTCCCTTTCCTTCTTTTGATTCGAACCAAATCTTGCCGCGATGGGCATCGATGATGTTTCTGGTGGTATACAATCCCAAGCCAGAACCCTCCGTTTCCATCTTAATGACATTGTCGCCCCTAAAAAACTTGGTAAATATTCTTTCGTGCTCCGTTTCCGGGATCCCCACCCCCGTGTCTTTTATCTTGAAAACTATTTCCGCTTCGTGCTTTTCTATGGATATGTGGACACTTCCTCCCTCGGGAGTATATTTAACCGCATTCTCCAATAAGTTCTGGACAGCCAATTCCATTTTCTCATTATCTATATTAACCAAGGGAAGTTTTTCTTGCGGAATATCCACACTCAAACTTATCTTCTTCATTTTTAATAATTCTTGAGAACTGTCGATAACCGTCTTGACCACATCTTCCAGTTGTCCCGGCTCTTGTTTATATAAAAACCTTCCCTCTTCTATTCTTGAAACATTAAGAAGGTCGTTAATCAAAGCTATCATCCTTTCATTGCTGACATATGATTTCTCCAACATCTCTTTTTGCTCGACATTTAACTCGCCTGTATCGCCATCTAAGACCATTCGGAGAGTCCACTTGATTGCCGACAAAGGAGTCCTTAATTGATGGGCGGAAATAGAAACGAACTCGGTTTTCATTCTTTCGACCAATTTATCCCTGGTTACATCATGGAAAATAATCAAAACTCCCCTTTCTTCCGACTCTGTTTTTAAAAAAACAGTAGTGACCTCCAAATCCAATCTGTTCGATATCGAAACTTCCTGCCTGAAAACTTGCTTCATTTTCTTCTTTTCTTCATCGACCAGTTGTTCTCTCAAATTTTTAAAATCTTCTCCGGACAAAAAATCGAAAATGTTCTTTCCAACAACCTCTTCTTTTTCTTTTCTAAAAAAATCTACAACAGGCGGACTGATAATCTCAACTTCGTTATTCCTATTTAAAAGCAAAATTCCATCAGTGAGATTCTCAATGATGGCCATCGTCTTGTTTTTTTCATTAACAGCGTCCTTTCTAGACACTTCTGTGTCTTCCAAAATATTCAAAAGCGCCACCCTCACTCTGCGGAGCGCCTCCTCTTTGGTTTCTTTAAAGTTTGACTGCTCTTCGTACATTTTTTCTTCTATTTTACCATAACTTCAAGTTTTCACCAACCGATTTCTCTTCTTCCGTTGATATGTTTTTAACCAAACTCTTGAAACCGAAATTGTTAAGCATCTCGACCACCTCTTTTTCATCGTACCCGCCCCATTCGCAGTCTTCAAAATTAATCTCAACCGGAACATCTCTTTTTATCTCCGACAAGTCCCTGCTCAAGAAAGCGTTTTCTTTTCCTTCAATCAATTTCTCTTTGACTTTCAATGGAATATCTTTGTCCAAATTGGCATACAGTTTTTCAATGCTTCCGAATTCTTTGATTAATTTCAAGGCCGTCTTCTCTCCTATTCCCTTAACCCCGGGAATATTATCGGAAACGTCCCCCCTCAATCCCTTGTAATCGATTAATTGTCTAGGGGTCAGCCCTTCGTACTTTTCAGCAATGGCTTTTTCATCGCACAAAACAGCATTCTTGACTCCTTTATTCAAATAATAGACAGATGTGTTCTCGCTGATTAACTGAAGGTTGTCCAAGTCTCCCGAAACCACAATATTGTTCTTTTTGCTTTTTTCAGCCAAAGTTCCGATCAAATCATCTCCCTCATATCCACTCATTTCAAAAACAGGAACATTGAATTTCTTTAAAACTTCTTTAACTACTGGAATCTGTTCGTATAGTTCATCTGGGGCTTTTTTTCGATGGGCCTTGTATTGTTCGAATGCCTGTTTCCTGAAAGTCGGCTCGGGTAAATCAAAACAAGCCGCAATGTATTTGGGTTTCAATTCTTTAATCAGCTTGAATAAAACCAAAAGGAAACCGTAGACGGCATTGACCACCTTCCCGTCTTTCGAGGTTAAAGGAGGTAGAGCGTGAAAAGCCCGATGAATCACTGAATTACTGTCGATGATGACAAAGTTTTCTTTATTCTCCATAGTCGATTGTTATTTTTCTCTTATCCCCTTCCAAAATATCAAACTTAATCATGCTGATATTTTGGGGAAGAGCTTTCTTAATCTTCTCCGGCCATTCGATACAAACAATGTTTTTGGAATTGCTGATTATTTCCTCGAATTCCAAGTTTTTCATTTCTTTAACGTTTTCTATCCTGTAACAATCAAGGTGATAGAAATTGGTAAACTTTCCTTTTTTAACCGGAAATCTGTTCATAATGACAAAAGTCGGGCTGATTATTTTCCCTTTAACGCCCAACCCCCTGGCAAACCCCTGAAGAAAGGTTGTCTTGCCCGCTCCCAAATCTCCTTTTAAACCAAAAACAAGGGCTGTTTTTTGCGGCTTTAAATTATCCGCCAAGCCCTTTCCAATCTCTTTTGTTTCTTCTGATTTTTCAGCAAAATACTCCATATCTTCATAGATTATACTATTTTTATGACAAAAAGAAAATGATTGACTTTTGACCCCAAATACATTAAGGTTAAACCAATAATATGGAAGAAATATTGAAGGCGAAAAACAGCATAGAGAATGCCAGAAATATCGGTATTTTGACCAAAACTAATGCAAGCGACGATGCCATAGGAGCGACTTTGGCTCTTTTTTTCGCACTAAAAAACAGCAACAAGAAGGTTTTCTTCCCTATCAGCCAGATTCCCGAAAAAATCAACGGACTTCTTAAAAACAGGGAGCAAAAAAGATTCAGGATTTCTTTCAAGGAAGATGTCTCCGAAGTGTACTACGAAAAAAATGATAACGGAATAGATTTATACCTCACCCCCAAGAACGGAGAAGCCGATGATGAAAGTTTTTCATATAAAATAATATCGGGGAACGAATATTTAACATCTGACAATTCCACCAACTATGATTTGCTCTTAACCATAGGAATCGAAGAATTCCAAGAGGTCGAAGATCTCTGCGCCGACAATCTTGATCAATTGTATGCCTGCACGGTCATTAATATCGATACCGATTTGAATAATCAAAACTACGGAGAGATAAACCTAATTGAGGATTCGCAGTCGCTGTCGCAAAAAGTATCTTGCTTCTTGAAAGCACTGGGCAAAGAATACATAAATAAAGAAGCGGCCAACTTTCTTTTATACGGCCTGACAACTTCTACCAAAAACGTTAAAAACAAGAAAAATGTTCCGACGATAAAGTGGCTTTTCAAGCATGGAGGAAATTTGAATCTTCTTGAATCAAACAGCCCCCAGATGAAGCTTCTGGAATTAACTTTGAAGAACATCAACTACATTGAAGAAGAAAACCTTTACACCTCTTCCCTTTCGGAAAAGAACATTGTCGACAGCGGAGCCACCTCCAAAGATCTGGCTTTTGTGGTTGAAAAGATAAAAAACTTTTTCAAAATTCCCTCTTTACTGCTATTATGGGAGAGTAGGACTTCTCCTTTAACAGTTAAAGGAATATTCTATTCGGAAAAGAAAGTGTTGGTTGAGAAAATAGTCAACAACTTCAAAGGGGTCAGCAAGGGAAACGGAGCAATGTTTCTAACCGAACAAACCTCGATAAATTTAGCAAAAGACATGGTCATTTCATGTTTAAAATAAAACTATGGAAACAATCACCGAAAAAATAGAAATAGAAAAGGAATTAACTGAAGAGTTCGGCAAAGACATAATCAATATTCCGACTCTGAAAAAGAAGGCGGAGGAACTCTCAACTAAAGACGTTTCCATTCTTTTGAAAGCCCTGATGTTCGGCTCCATTGTTTTGGACAGCTCCGATATGCACATTGAAGCAATCGAAGGGGGCTCTGTATTGAGAGCCAGAGTTGACGGAGTTTTGCACGAAGTCGTTTCCTTTGATGCCGCAAAGCATCAAAGAATCGTCTCGAGAATCAAACTGCTTTCCGGACTGAAACTCAATGTTGAAGACAAGCCGCAAGACGGAAGGTTTTCCATATTGCTGAATAGAGAAGACAAAGTTGATGAAATAGAAATCAGGGTTTCCACCCTTCCCACCGAATACGGCGAGACCATTGTCATGAGAGTCCTTAATCCCAAGAACCTGATTAATCTGGAAGACCTAGGTTTAAGAAAAGACCTTTTTAATGTTTTCGACGTTCAAGCCAGTAAACCGAATGGAATGATTATCGTCACCGGTCCGACCGGATCCGGTAAAACAACCACGCTGTATGCTTTCTTAAAGAAGATAAGGAATCCGGAAATAAAAGTCATTACCATTGAAGACCCGATTGAGTATCATCTGGAAGGAATTTCGCAAACTCAAGTCAATCCCAAAAAAGGATATGATTTTGCCGCCGGACTTAAATCAATTGTCAGGCAAGACCCCGATGCCATTCTGGTTGGAGAAATCAGAGACTTGGAAACGGCTTCAATCGCCCTTCAAGCGGCATTGACCGGACACCTTGTTTTATCCACTCTGCACACCAATGATGCCGCCGGAACAATCGCCAGGTTGCAGGCCTTGGGAGAAAAACCGGTTAATATCGCCCCAGCCATCAATGTTTGCATCGCCCAAAGATTGGTTAGAAAAGTTTGCCCCGAATGCGCTGAAATGAAACCCATTTCTCCGGAACTTTTTGAGGAAATAAAAAAGAACCTTGAGGGAGTCCCCCAAGGAGTGGATATGCCGGAATTAAGACCGGATATGTTGGTGGCGAATATAAAAGGATGCGAACACTGCAACTTCTCCGGATATAAAGGAAGAGTTGGAATCTTTGAAGCATTAAGTATTGATGACGAAATGCAGGACTTCATCCTCACCTCTCCTTCAACATCGGCTGTAGAAAAAATGGCCATTAAAAAAGGAATGACCACGATGAAGCAAGACGGAATGATTAAAATATTAAAAGGGACGACAACAATGGAAGAAGTGAAAAGAGTTGTCGGGTAACAAAAAAACGATTCCTGAACTGGGGGTCCTCGTTAGCGTTAGGGCTAAGCTAAAGAAGCTTCCCGAGGAGAAACCCAGCGCGAGCCAAGTTTTCCATTGACTAAAGAAACTCCCTTTCCCCCCAGTTCAACAATCGTTCATTTTTTGAATGCCTAAATAACATAACACACATCAAAATGTCTGTCAAGAGCTTTTCCACACCCCCTCTTCCAGAGGAGGAAAACATCGAAAACACCTTAAGACCCAAAGATTGGGTTAATTATGTCGGTCAAGAAAGAATTAAAAAGAATTTGAAGGTGATGATTGATGCAGCCAAGAAAAGAAAAGAAGCTCCCGACCACATTCTCTTCTACGGACCGCCCGGTTTGGGCAAAACCACTCTCGCCCATTTGATTGCCAAGGAGTCGGGAGCAAACATTAAAGTGACTTCCGGTCCGGTGATTGAAAAATCGGGAGACCTGATTGCTCTTTTGACTAATTTAAATGACGGTGACTTTCTTTTCATTGACGAATGCCACCGATTAAACAGATTCGTCGAAGAATATCTGTATTCGGCCATGGAAGATTTCAAACTCAATCTGATTTTAGGAAAAGGCCCAATGGCCAAGAATATCGACTTAGAAATTCCCCACTTTACCCTGGTCGGAGCGACAACAAGATTAGATTTAATCTCTTCTCCCCTGAGAAGCAGGTTCGGAGCAATCTTCCAATTGAGCTACTATGACCCGAAAGAAATTGAAGAGATAATAAAAAGATCGGCAAAAATATTAAACATTGAAATAGAAAAAGAAGCGATAGAAGAAATAGCCATGCGCTCAAGATGCACCCCGAGAATCGCCAACAAGCTTTTGAAAAGATTAAGGGACTTCGCTGAAATAGAAGGACAAGGAAAGATTACTAAAGACATCGCCCAAAAAGCTCTCGACTTTTTGGAAGTAGATAGTTTAGGACTTGAACCGGCTGACAGAAAAATACTGGAGATAATAATCAAGAAGTTTGAAGGCGGTCCAGCCGGACTTCAATCTCTTTCCGCTGCCTCTTCAGAAGAAAAGAATGCCATCCTTGATATATATGAACCGTACTTAATGCAGATGGGATTAATTAAAAGAACCTCTCAAGGAAGGACTGCGACAAAATTAGCATATGAACATCTGAATATAAGATATCCAGGAAAACTTCTCTAAAATTAAAACCGGGTTTCCCCGGTTTTTAATTACTTTTGACTTAAAAACTGCCTTACCGATTCCAACTGCCCGGCACTCCCGAGCATTTCATTTTTGTGAACGATGTATTTGGCATATTCATTCATGAATATTTCTCCGGGCTTTCTCAAATCAAATACTTCGGGCTGGTCACGGAACACTTCTCTGTGAACTCGGCACCAGACCAATCTTCCATCCGTATCGATATTAACCTTGGTTACTCCCATCTTGGCGGCTTTGACAAATTGAGTTTCATCAACTCCCTTAGCTCCTTTGAGCGCTCCTCCCGCCGCATTAATTCGATCAACCTCTTCCTTGGGCACGGAACTTGAACCGTGCATCACCAAAGGAAATCCGGGCACCAATTTCTGAATAGCTTCAATCACTTCAAAGTGAAGTCCTTGGCTGCTGGTAAACTTGTAGGCACCGTGACTGGTTCCAATAGCACAAGCCAAGCTGTCGATTCCCGTTCTTTCGATAAACTCTTTGGCCTGCATTGGATCGGTCAATTTAGCATTGCTTTCGGCAACGGAAATGTTTTCTTCCACTCCCCCGAGCTGTCCCAATTCCGCTTCAACGGTAATGCCTTTAGCGTGAGCCGCTTCAACCACTCTCTTGGTAATAGCAATGTTCTCTTCAAAAGGTTTGTCACTGGCATCAATCATGACGGAGCTGTAGAAGCCACTCTTGATACAATCCAAGCAAGCATCTTCATCACCATGGTCCAAATGAACCGCAAAGATGGCCTCGGGGAATATTTCATCAGCCGCTCGAATCATAGCTTCCAACAAGCGCTTGTCGGTATATTTTCTGGCTCCCTTGGAAAGCTGAATAATGAAAGGGGCTTTGCTGTCTAGGTTGCCCCGAAACATTCCCATAATCTGTTCGGCATTATTGATGTTGTAGGCGCCGACGGCATATTTGCCGTACGCATGCTCAAATAACTTTTTGGTTGAAACTATCATAATTTTTTATTTTATTGTTTCTTATGATGCGTTGTAATGTAACGAACGGTTCCCGATTGTCCGCGAACAACCATTGAATGAGTGATTATTTTATCGGACTTGAAATTAACACCTGATAAAAGCGGCCCTTCGATTACTCCGGTGGCGGTAAAGGTCAATTGTTTTCCTTTAGCTAAATCTTCGGCTGTAAATATTTTATCAATATTATTAATTCCCGTTTTCTTTAAATGCTTTTTAATATCTATTAAATCCTTATCGCTCCTCGGCTTAAAGCGAGACAAAATTTGACCTCCGAATATCTTTAAAGGAACAGCTGCTAAAACCGCTTCGGTACTCCCGCCGGTACCCATTAAAACATCTATTCCTGATTCAGGGAAACAAGTTGCAACAGCCGCGGCAACGTCTCCATCGGTAATCAATCTAACTCTCGCTCCGGCCTGCCTTATTTCTTTTATTAATTTCTCATGACGAGGCCTATCTAAAACAACCACCACAAGTTCGCTGACTTTTTCATCTAATGCTTTTGCAATCTTTTGCAAATTAACTTTGACTGAAGCATCCATGCTGATTACTTTCGCTGCTTTCGGTCCAACTGCTATTTTTTCCATGTATGTATCCGGAGCGTGCAAAAGAGAACCTCTTGGTCCGGCGGCAATCACAGCTATGGCATTGTATCTTCCCCAAGCAACACTGTCGGTGCACTCCAAAGGATCAATGGCCAAGTCCATTGCCGGCTTTTTCCCTTTACCGACAATCTCTCCGGTATATAGCTTGGGTGCTTCGTCTTTTTCTCCTTCACCGATAACGACTCGGCCGGAAAAATCAATCTGATTGAAACGGGCCCTCATTTCATCCACAGCCGCTCCATCAGCCGCATTTTTATCCCCTTTTCCTGTCCATTCCGCCGCAGCAATCGCAGCAGCTTCGGTAACACGAATAAATTCCAAAGCTAAATTTCTGTCCATAAATTATTGATTAAGTTTTTATTGCCTTAATTTTCCTCTTTTTTTGCCAATCTGTCAAAGAACTTATCAAGACCGCCTTTTGTTGAATTTTTTCTCCTTTTGAGCTAATATTCAGACATATAGTAAAGAAATAAAGACATGAGCGGACATTCCCATTTTCACAATATAAAAATCAAAAAAGGAGCTGAAGACGCTAAGAGAAGCAAGACATTTTCCAAGCTTAGTAAAGAACTTTCTGTTGCCGCCAAAGACGGGGGCTCTGATATCACTTTTAACGCCAAATTAAGATCAGCTGTCGAAAAGGCCAAATCAATGAATATGCCGGCTGACAGCATTGATAAAGCAATCAAAAAGGGTTCGGGAGAATTGGCAGGATTTTCATATGAAGAATTCTTATTGGAGGCCTATGGCCCGGGAGGCACCGCCTTTATCATTGAAGGAATCACCGACAACAAAAACAGAACTTTAGGAGAAATAAAATTGATACTGACTCAAAAGGGAGGAAAGTATGTAAACGAAGGAGGAATCAAATGGATGTTTGAAAAGAAAGGAGTAATTTCAATTGACGCTTCGAATAAAAACAAGGAGGAAATAGAATTAACCGCCATTGAAGCCGGAGCCGATGATATTGATTGGGATGAAAGCACTCTTTATATCTACACCAAGCCCGAAGATTTGGAAAAAACAAAAAAAATACTTGAAGAGAAAAAGCTGAAAGTTGAATCTTCCGCTTTGGAATGGGTTCCCAAGGAAACCGCCAATATTGATGAACTTACAAAAGAAAAAAACCAGAGATTCTTTGAATCTTTAGACGAAAACGAAGACGTGCAAAACATATATACCAATATATGATAATTCTTGGCATTGATCCGGGCACGGCCACTACCGGCTACGGAGTCATCGACTACAAAAAAAAGAAGCTCACCTGCCTCGACTACGGAGTCATTGAGACGCCGGCCAAAACAGATATGGGAGAAAGATTGAAACAGCTCAATTTTGATTTGGATCAGATTATAAAAAAATACAAACCGGAAATGGCGGCTGTCGAAAGCCTTTTCTTTTTTAAAAACTTGAAAACGGCGATGCCGGTAAGCCAAGCCAGAGGAGTCATTCTTTTTACCCTGGCTAAAAGGAATGTTCCCGCTGTTGACTTCACTCCCCAACAAGCTAAAACTTCTGTTACCGGATACGGTAAAGCAACAAAAAACCAGGTTCAAAAAATGGTGAAGAACATTTTAAACCTGGAAGAAATTCCCAAACCGGATGATGCAGCCGATGCCTTGGCTATCGCTATTTGCTGTTCGGATAAATGCAAATTCAATTAAACTATCTTTCTGAAATTTCTTTTACCAACCTGGACAATCACTCCTTTTTCTATTTGTATTTCCAGTTGCCAATCGCTTATCTCTTGAATATTATCTCCTTTAATCAATCTCACTCCTCCCTGCTCTATCAATCTTTTGGCTTCACCCTTTGAAGAAGCTAATTTTAATTTAACTAAAAATTCTTGAGCGTTCATTCTCTCTTCTTCAACTTTAATTTCTTCTATTTCTGAAGGAAGTTTTTTTTCTTCAAAAACCTGCTCGAATTCTTTTTCCGCTTCTTCGGCTTTTTTTCTGTCATAAAAGATTGAAATGATTTCTTTGGCTAAAATCTTTTTTATTTCCTTGGGGTTGACTGTTTTATTTTCCAAACTATTCTTAAATTCATTAATCTGGAGCATGGGCACTCTGGTGCATGATTCAAAATAGCCGATAATCAATTCGTCTCTTAAGCTCATTAATTTTCCAAACATTTCTTTTGGCTCTTCTAAGATATTAATAACATTCCCCCATGAGGTAGACATCTTTCTTCCGTCTAAGCCATAAATCATTCTAAATGTCGCCACATCTTGAGGTTCTTGGTTGAAAGCTTTCTGTAGCTCTCTTCCCGCTTTCAAATTAAACAATTGGTCAAAACCACCCAACTCCAAGTCTGATTTGATAACAACTGAATCGTATCCTTGAAGTAAAGGATACAATAATTCGTGAACACCGATTGGCTTGTCGTTATCCCACCTCTCCTTGAAGTTTCTTCTCTGAATCATTTGCTGGGCAGTAAACTCCATGGCCAATTTAATTAATTCTTCCGCCTTCATTTTTCCAAACCAGTCCTTGTTGTGCCTGACATCAACTTTTTTCAAATCCAAAATCTTCCCAATCTGTTTCAAGTAATCTTTTAAGTTCTCTTTGATTTCAGCTTCTGTCTTCGGCTTCCTGATTGAATCTTTATCCGAAGCATCCCCGATTAAGGCGGTAAAGTCACCGATAATCAAAGTTATCTTATGCCCCAAATCCTGAAAGTCTTTCAACTTCATAAAAATAGTTGCCCTGCCCAAATGAATCAGTGGGCCGGTCGGATCAATGCCTAATTTAATGTTCAGCTGTTTCCCTGACATTAATTTCTTCTTAAGATTATCCTTATCAATGATATCTTCTGTTCCCCTGCTTAAAATCTCGTCTATTTTGTTTTCATCTGTGATTATTTTCATATGTTTATTTTAAGCCAAAATCCCTTGTCTGTAAATATGTTATTTGCTACTATTAATCCATGGACAAAAAAACCAAAAACCTTATAAAAACAGCCGGCTATGCCTTTTTAGCTGTTATTTTAATGATGATTGCTTTGTTTTTCGTGTTCCTCAGAGACCTTCCCCGACCGGAAGTCTTCACTGAAGCGCAGATAAATCAATCAACTAAGATATATGACCGAACCGGCAAAATCCTTCTTTCTAGTGTCTACGGAGAAGAAAAGAGAACCTACGTTCCCCTCTCTCAAATACCGGATATTATGAAAAAAGCCGTTATCGCCACTGAAGATGCTAATTTCTACAACCATTTCGGAATCGATCTTTGGGCCATGGTTAGGGCGATAAAAATAGACATTCAAACCAAAAGTGATTCGCACGGAGCTTCAACGATAACCCAACAATTAATCAGAAGCACATTTTTGACTCCCGATAAAACCATCAGCAGGAAAATAAAAGAAATAATCCTTTCCATTGAATTGGACAGAAAATATCCCAAAGATCAAATACTTGAATGGTACTTGAATCAAGTTCCCTTTGGAATCAATATCTATGGAATCGAAGAGGCCTCCCTCACTTATTTTCAAAAATCTTCACAGGATTTAACTCTTTCTGAGGTGGCTCTCTTGGCAGCCATCATCCAGCTTCCCAGTTATTATTCCCCCTACGGCAAACACCTAGATGATCTACTGATAAGAAAAGACTATGTCTTGAAAAGAATGGAACAAGAACACTTTATTACCGCCGAAGAAAAGGATTCCGCCCAGAAAGTGGAGCTGACTTTTAATAAGCTTCCTAAAACAGTAGCTGTTCATTTTGTTGAATATGTGAAACAAGAGCTATCAAAAGACTATGGTCCCGAATTCTTGGAAGTCAAAGGATTGAAAATATATACTTCTTTAAATTGGGAACTGCAACAGGCAGCGGAAGCGGCTATTACGGAAAATGTTGAAAGCAATATAAAGAGATTCGGGGCGTATAATTCCGCCTTGGTTTCAATCGACCCGCACACCGGACAAATATTGAGCATGGTCGGCTCAGCTGATCCTTGGGGAGAATCTTTGCCTAGGGGTTGTGACCCGGCAACCAACTGTAAATTCGTACCCAGCTTTAATGTTGCCACCGACGGTCCGGGCAGACAACCAGGTTCCTCCTTTAAACCCTTTGTCTATGCCGAGGCTTTTAGAAAAGGAGCGACCGACCAAACCGTGGTTATCGATGAATTAACCAACTTCGGTTCATGGGGAGGAAAAGACTATATCCCGGTAAACTACGATGGACTATTCAGAGGCCCTGTGACCCTCAGAAATGCCCTGGCACAGTCCTTAAACGTCCCTGCTGTGAAAGTATTAAGGGACTTGGCCGGATTGGATGATAGCATCGCTTTGGCTAAAAAATTAGGCATTACCACCCTTAATCAGGACCCCGGATATTACGGCTTGGCTTTGGTCTTGGGGGGCGGAGAAGTCCACCTTTTGGATATGGTCTCGGCCTATGGGGTGTTTGGCAATGGCGGATACAGGATAGAGCCATCTTCGATTATAAAGATAGAAGATGCCAATGGAAATGTAATATACGAGAACAATAAAACTCCGAGGAAAGTGATAGAAAGCAGCGTCTGCGAAACAATCACCAGCATCTTGTCCGACAATAATGCCAGAATGCCCATCTTCGGACCTTACTCTAACTTAAGATTTGACGACTACAAGGTTTTTGCCAAAACCGGAACCACCCAGAAAAACGTTGACGGGTGGATTATCGGCTGCACCGAAGAAACTTGCGTCGGGGTCTGGTCGGGGAACAATGACAACACTCCGATGACCGGAGGAGTCGGAGAGTCCGCTTCCGGTCCGGCCTGGAGAAAAATAATTGAAAAAAGCGTGGAATTAAAAAACGCGGAATAACCCGCGCTTTTTCTTATATCTTTATCGGCATAATCACATACAAATAACTCGCATCCCCTATCGGCCTGATTGCCGCCGGGCCTTCTGATCCTTGGAATTCAAATGATATTTCCGAGCTCTTCATGTTTGATAATCCGTCAATAATGAATTTCCAATTAAAGGAAACTTTCAAATCTTCTCCTTCTATTTTGGCTGCCATGGTCGATTCGCTTTCTCCGATTTCCGAGTCCTGACTCTTTATTTCTATTTCTTTGGAATCAACTTTCAACACCACTTCATTGGTCCTTCCTCCAAACAGTCCGGCTGTCTTTATTTGTTTTCCAAATTCTTCTTTGTTTAAAATGATTTTGGTTTTACTGGTCTTGGGGATTATTTCTTGGTAAGAAGGATACTCTCCTTCTATCTGTCTGGAAATAAGGTTGATTTCCGGGTGTTCGGAATTAGGCAAGAATGTTTCGAATAAAACTTGCGACTCAGAAAGATATATTCTGATATTCTTTTCTTCGTCAGGAATAATATTAATTAATTCTTTGATGGTTTTCTGAGGAAGAATAAAATCAACCTCTTTGCCAAATATATTCTTATATCCTGTTTTTAAATGAATGGTTTTTTCGGCCAGCCTGAAGCTGTCTGTGGCCACCAACTTAACCGAATCTTTTCCGAAAACAAAATATATTCCCGATATTTCCGGCCTGATTTGAGAAGGGCTGGCGATATCAACAACACTCATTAATCCGTCTTTTAATTTCTTTCCATCCATTTCAATATATATTTCTTTCAAGAAAGAAGGGATAATCGGAAAATCATCTGCCGAGAATCCTTTGATTTGAGTTTTTAACTTATTTGACTCAACAATCAAAGAATTTCCTTTTTCTTTGATATTGACTTTATCGTCCGGCAAAGAACTTATTAATTGATTAAGGAATCTGGCCGGCACGGCTAATTTCCCTTCTTTTTCCGTTTTACACATTCCCCACCATTGTATCCCGACTTCAAGATCGGTCGCAGAAATCTTCAAAAAATTGGGAAGAGATTCTATTAATAAATTATCAAGAATCGGAAGGGTTAGGTTTTTCCCTGTCACCTTTTCTACTAGACCGACTCCCTTTTTTAATTCCTTGGAAAGCATCGTGAAGTTCATATGTTTTAAATATAAGATTTATTTTTTATTATTACTATTAATTAGTCGATTTTTGGGGATAAGATTTATTAATTATGTTTTATCTTTTAATATAAAGGGATTGTTTAATAATTAGTTGTGGATAGTTTGGGGTTGTTTGGTGATTGTTTCTGGGGAATCAATTTGATAACTTTTTTATAATCGTTTTTGTCCGTACTTTTCCCTCCCTCTCTTCTCATGTTTTCCACATTATTTACTGTATATCCTCTGAAGAATTAATTCTATTTCTTGATGGATTTTTTCGTTTTCTTCGTATTCTTTTTCAATCAATTGGTAGGCATGAATGACCGTCGTATGATCTTTCCCTCCGAACTTTCTGCCTATTTCCGAATACGACATTTTTAACTCTTTTTTTAATAAATACATGGCGATTTGTCGAGGCCTGGCGAATTCTTTCTTCCGTGAAGAGAAGAACATGTTGCCGGAAGGAATGTCGTAGAATTCGGTGATTGATTCGACAATCTTCTTGTAGTTGGTGATTTTCGCCGGCGAAGTAACAATGTTTTTTAACAGCTTTTTGGCATCTTCCAAGGTAACGGTATTGCCATTGGACTTTTTATATATAATCAAACGACTAATTGCTCCTTCCAGTTCCCTGACGTTTTTCTGTATATTATTGGCGATATATTCCAAAACATCGGCCGGAATAACAACATTCTTTTCTTCCGCTTTCTGTTTCAAAAGAGCGATTCTTGTTTCATAGTCTGGGATATTGATATCGGCAATCATTCCTCCGTTAAATCTGGATTTCAATCTTTCGGTAATGGCCGGGATATTGTTGGGGTGCCTGTCTGAAGAAAGAATAATTTGCTTGTTTTTTTGGTATAAAGAATTGAAAGTATGGAAGAATTCTTCCTGGGTTTTGTCTTTTCCGGCCAAGAACTGGATATCGTCAATTATTAATACATCAATATCCCTTAAATTCTTCTTCAGTTCTTCGACGCTCTGTCCCCTGATTGCACTGACGATGGTGGAAATCAATTTTTCCGCCGGAATGTATTTTACATTCTTGTCGGGGTCTTTTCCTTTTATTTTGTTTCCTATCGCCTGGACCAAATGGGTTTTTCCCAATCCGACATCTCCGTAAATAAAGAGAGGGTTGTAGTTTTTGCCCGGCTCTTCGACTACGGCCATGGCGGCGGCATAGGCAATTTCATTAAAAGGGCCGGTAATGAAATTATCAAAAGTATATTTGGGATTGAGATTGGTTTCTCTGCTTACCTCCAGTTCGGAAAATCCCGCCTGTTCAATCGGTTCGTCGTTTTTCTTAACGCTTCTCTTCCCGGTATTTGCCATCTTGACATTAACCGGATTGACAACATATTGGATACTCTTGATATTTTCATCAAGCGCTTTCAATATTCTCAAAATCTCTTTATTGTGTTTTTGTTCCAACCATTCTTTGGAAAAAGAGTTGGGAACGGAAACAGTCACGACATTATCATCAATTGCGGATATTTTGGTGTTAGCGAACCAAGTGGCGAAATTAGCCGGAGAGATATTCAATTGAATCTGGGACAAGACCGCTTGCCAGAGCTCTTCATTAGTCATGGTGTTCTCTTTATATTATTGTCCTTATTATACCCCAGATATCGTCAAGAAGGCAAAAAGCATTGTAAAATCAAGGGTCTAAACATGGACTGTGGATAGTTTGTGGACAAAAGGTTAACAAATTCAGACCTTCTAATTGAAGCAAAATTATGGTATAATAATCATATGATACCAAAATACGTCGAACCATTTTTGTGGTCATATGATATGCAAAAAATGGATAAGGAGAAAAACAAAAAAAGGATAATAACCAACGTCCTTAATTTGGGTTCTCAAAAAGCGACGGACTGGCTTTTCGCTAATTATACAAAAAAAGAAATCAAGGAGGTTTTGTCCAATCCCCTTCCCGGAGAGTGGGACGAAAAATCTTTTAATCTTTGGTCTATTGTTTTTAAAACAAAGACCGATAATAAGAAAAAATGTTTTACAACGTTTTAGATAAAAAAAGACAAAACATTCTTCCTCTCCTAGCTTCTTTCAAGAAGGAGTTTTATCTGGCCGGCGGGACTGCCCTTGCCTTGCAGTTGGGACATCGCTCTAGTGTCGATTTTGACTATTTCGCCAATAAAGATATAGATACTAATAAGGTTTTGTCTGAAATCAAAGTTGTTTTCAAGGGTCATAAAATATTGAAAGTAAGGGAGGAAGAGAACACATTAATAGTCTTGATTGATGAAGGAATACTTTTGAGTTTTTTTGGATATAAATACAAGTTGATAAAAAGCTTAATCAAAGAAGAATATTTTAATTTGGCATCCGTTGAAGACATAGGATGTATGAAATTTTCGGCCATAGTCGGAAGAAAGGACATTAAAGATTATATTGATATTTATTATATTCTCCAAAAAATTAAATTAAGAGAGCTTTTAAGATTATCTTGGATAAAATTTCCAGAATTAGACGGCAATCTGATTATGAAAAACCTTGTTTATTTCAAAGATATTGATAATTCCCCCATTAAGTTTAAAAATAATAATAAAGTTACACTAAAAGAGGTCGAGAAGTTCATGAAAAAGGCGGTGCTTTTAAATTGACCAAGCCGTCCTTTTTTGATATAGTCTTAATATAAATCAAGGATAAAAATAACAACATGAGTTTAACCTATCAACCGAAAAAGAAAAAAAGAGCGAGGGCCCATGGATTCTTGGAAAGAAGTGAAACCAAGAGCGGGAAAAAAGTATTGGCCCAAAGAAGAAGGAAAGGCAGAGCTAAGCTATCTGTCTAATTTTTGTATGTTGCCCAAAGAAAACAGATTAAAAAAAGAGAAGGAATTCGAAACTGTCTTTAAGGGCGGAAGAACAGTCAGAGGTAATGATATTTTCTTAAAGTATTTGGCCAATGGAACCGACAAGACGAAAGTCGGTTTCGTGGTCAGTAAAAAGGTTTCCAAGTTGGCTGTCAGAAGGAATAAGATAAAGAGAAGAATGAGAGAGATTGTGAGATTGAGAAAGAAAGAGATTAAAGAAGGGTTGAGCATTATCTTCATTGCCCTACCCTCAATCAACGACAAGAGCCACGAAGATATCAAGAAAGACATAGAGAATCTTTTTAATAAAGGAGAATTGATTAAATAAATTTGTGAACATTTTTTCAGCAATCTTTAATGCCGTTCTTTATCAGCCGATGCTGAATTTTTTGGTATTGGTCTATGTCTACACTAACAATTTCGGTATCGCCGTTATCGCTTTGACTCTTTTAATCAAAGTTGTAACCAACCCTTTGAATGAAAAGGCCTTAAAGTCGCAGAAAGACATGGCTGAAATCCAGCCGAGATTGCAAGAAATCCAAAAGAAATACAAGGACAATCAGCAGAAGCAGGCCGAAGAAATGATGGCGCTGTATAAAGAAAAGAAGTTCAATCCTTTTTCAGGTATATTTCTATTATTCCTCCAGATACCCATTCTTTGGGCATTGTTTTATGTCTTCAAGGGAGGAATAGCGATTGACCCCAATATGATGTATTCTTTCGTTTCTTTACCCCAACAAATCAATCCTTTTTTCTTGGGAATCGACTTATCAAAGCCGAATATAATTTTGGCTATTTTGACGGCAATTGTTCAATTTATTCAAGCCAAGACCGGAATGCCTAATATGCCCAAGTCGGACTCGCAAGACACGGCCACCAAGGTTTCGGAAATGGTGACCAAACAAATGATTTTCTTTATTCCTTTAATCACCTTCTTTGTCCTCTATACCCTTCCCGCGGCTTTGGGACTATACTGGCTGATCACAACCGTCTTTACCATTTTCCAGCAAAGAAGTATTTTCAATAAAAAAGAAATATGATTGGACAAGAAGAATTGGAAAATATAAAGGAAATAATCAAGGACTTTTTCATGAAGGTGGGCTTTGCCGTTGAAGTTGAGGGTGGAGCTAAAGAAAGAGAAGGAGAAGATGTTTTGGAGATAGATATCAAAACTTCAGAAGCCCAGACATTGATCGGCAAGCAAGGATTGGTTTTGGCCGATATCCAGTTGCTTTTGAGAAAGGTTATTAAAAAGAAAACAGACAGGGATTTCTATTTGAGTTTGGATGTGGATAATTACAAGAAGAACAAAGAAAGCTATTTAAGAGATGTGGCTCAGAGCGTAGCCGATGAGGTATCCAGAACTAAAAGAGAAAAAGACCTTCCCTTCACTTCTTCTTTTGACAGAAGAATAGTTCATATGGAATTAGCTGATAGAAAAGATGTTGTTACCGAGAGTGTGGGAGAAGGAGAAGAGAGAAAAGTGATAGTGAAACCGAAGCTTTAAAGGTTTGACCGCGAAATTTCGCGGTTTTTAGATACTTGACAATTATACCCTATTGGATATATTAGAAAAAGAAATAAATTTTTATTAAATCATAATAATTATGAAAAATGATATTGATCCAATGATCGAAATTAGAAAGCATAAAGATTATAAGAAGTATGCCGAAGAAGCCGATATTAAGATAAGAATAGCAGAAGAGGTTTATAGGGTTAGGATTAAAAAAGGATTGAGCCAGCAAGAATTAGCCAAGATAGTGGGAACAACGCAGAAAGTTTTGTCTAATATAGAAAATGGAGACGTTAATGTCGGGACAATTTTGTTATATAAAATATCAATAGCTCTTGGCTTCACTTCTAATAATTTTGTCAGAATTTATAAATGTGCAGCTGGTGCATAAATAAAAAGACTCCTCTTGGAGTCTTTTTGGTATGAGAGAATTAAAGTTGTTGTGATGCCTTTGCTGCCTTTATCTTCATCACCTCTTCCGGGCTGGTGGTGATTATTTGGTCTTCGGTGTATGAAGCGACGATTCTGATAGCCACGTGCTTTTGTCCGGCGAAGAAGATTCCCTCCCCGACCGGAGTTTCCAATAAAAGGAATTTTTCTTGGTCGGTTAAGGTGAAGGTCTGTTGAATCAAATCAATCGTTGCCGGACTTTGTTTCAATAATAATTGAATTGAAGAGTTGGTTATAATCGGTTTTCCGTAATCGGAGCGCATAAAGTCGGAAACATCTTGAGTGATGGTGGTGACTCCCAGCCAGTATTTTCTCGCTCTTTTGCAGATGCCGAACAAGAAAGAAGCACCGTCTTCGGTTTTCATCATCCACCAGGCCTCATCAATAACCAGAATCCTTTTTTTCAATTCGGCTCTGACTGTATTCCAGATATAACGCATGATGATAAACATGGCCATCGGTCTTAATTCGTCTTCCATATCCCTGATGCCGAAAACCACCAATGTTTTATTCATCGAGATATTGGATCTTTGATTAAAGAAGGAAGCAAAAGTTCCTTTGGTGAATTTTCTCAATCTTTCAACCAGGGACTCGGCGCCGTTCATGGTATCCAAAACCGATTCCAAGTCGGACATAATGGGAACGTTGGCCGCCCATGTTTTAGGATCCGAGTTGGCGGTAATGTCTTTAGCGGCATATGTTTCGGCTAAAGCTCGATCCATGACAGCATCTTCTTCCGGAGACAATCCTCCAAGCATGATTCTCATTAATCCGACCAAGTTGATGATGTTCGATCTCAAAACATCTTCCGGGGTTTCATCTTCTCTCGGTTCAGGCAAATCAAAAGGATTGATATGGCTTTCCGAGCTCAAAGATATTTTAAAGAACGAACCGTCTACCGCCTCGGCCAGCGTCTTATACTCGTTTTCAGGGTCGAGAATGATACACTCGGCTCCCATCATCAGGGACCTTAATATCTCCAATTTGACCGCATATGATTTACCGGAACCAGATTTGGCGAATATCACCATATTAGCGTTTTCCATGCTGAAACGGTCGAATAGGACCAGGGAGTTGTTGTGTTTGTTGATTCCATATAGGATTCCCTCGTTCGAACTCAAATCAAATGAAACAAACGGGAAGATGCTTGATAAAGGAGTGGTGTTCAAAGTGTTGTGGATTTGCAATAAATCGGTACCGTAAGGGAAAGAAGAAATCAATCCTTCTTTTTGTTGGTACAAAGCCGGTTTGATATATATCAATCTGGCTTCAAGAATGGACCTCAATGTTGTTTCAACCGATTCCAATTCTTTAAGATTATCGGCATAGACGGTGATGTATAATCCGAACTTGAACATTTTTTCTTGAGCGGTCTGCAATCTACTTCTTAAGTCCTCAAGGTCTTGATAGGCTGTTTCCAGGGCTGGGTCTCTGATTAGCCCCTTCTCTTCCCTTTCCATTATTTCCGCCTGTACTTCAGTGACACTCTTTCTCAATTGTCTTAAAATGCTTCCAGTTTCAATCGGGTGGAAGAAGAAAGAAATATCAAGAGGAATATCCATGTTGATAATCGGAGAAAGCCAACCGGTGGTCAGATATCTGGGATAGGAAAAAACAAAATAGGTTTTGGCCATCTTTTCTTCCATCTGGACGTAGTTCTGGGTAACCTCGATTGATGCAGGTGCGACAATATCAAGAGCGGTGGTCATCTCTTTTTCCAGGAACTTTTCTTGTTTTGGTTTGTTTCCGAATAAACCCATATTTTTATATTATAACTTCCGGAGGCAGGTCGGGATAATATCCCAATTCCGCCTGTTTGGGGTGATGCAATCCCCATAATAATTCAATCAATTCTTCGGAACCCAAAGTGGCTGATTTCAATCCGCACCTTCGAATTCCGAGAGAAACATATTCCATTCTCTGCCATAGTTGGTATTTGCCGTTCTGGAATTTCTTTTCGGTCAAACTGGTTTTGCTTTCATTGGGTCCCACTCCGGGGATGTTGGGCAATTCGGTCATCGGGAAATAAGGGACGACGACATAGAAGTTCTTGCTCATAATACTGCCGTTGGCAACGATTTCTTCGATAAAGGCCCTGTATTCGGCGGTTTGTATTTTCAATAGTTCATTCTTTTGTTTGCTCTCCAAATCCTTGATTTTATCAATATATCCCGTTATATTCACTTTCCTTGAATTGACGAGAATCTGGCAGCTGAAATCAAGGGAATTCAAGAAGTTCTGGAATTGGTAAATGATGGCCATTTGTTCATCTTCCGATTTCAAAGCAAAATTCAAAGAAGAAACCAAAAGGATTCCTTTTAAGGACTTATCTTTCATTACCATCACCCCTTCCCTGATTTGTTCCACGGGCATGAATTGTTGAGACGGGATTTTTACCATATGTTATTCGGGTGTTTTTTCAAAATCAATTCTTTTAATCAATTCCCCTATCTTTCCTTCCTGTTTCACTTTTAGAGGAGACTTGTCTTCTTTGACCACTATTTCCCTTCTGATTCTTTCGGTTGATAAATAGACCGGTGATTGTTTTCTTCTCCAGAGGAACATTTTCGGATTCATGTTGAAGTTAATCCAGTTCTTGATTACAGTTGTCAATCCAAGTCCCTCGATTTTGGTGAAGGAGATGGCCAGGGCCGCTCCAGTCAAAACGGCCGCGATTAACATGAAAAGAAAGAAGTTGGTTTGTCCGACTACAAAGTATAAGAAAAAACAGATGACGAGGACTCCTCCGACCGTCAAGCTTTGTTTCACGTTCAGCGGGCCCAATATTTTGGCCTCGTGTTCTATAAATTGAGGAACTCTGTATTGCATATTAGATTAAGGGTTCTTTGTACTGGTCTTTGGGATTAACAGGGTTTTTTATTTCTTCTTTCTTGATTTCCTGTTTCACTTCGCTTCCCTCTTTCTTTGTATTATCGCTTAATTCCTTGTTCTCTGCAACATTTGCTTCGTATAGTTTGTTTAAAGATATCCTTAAATGGCTGAAAATTCTTCGATCAATGTCCCAGCTTATATTCCTTGCTGTTTCCGTGTCCAAATCTAGCTCCAATTCAAGGATAATGGGAAACTCTTTTATCGGCAATAATCCCATTAATGTTTTTCCCACATATTTCATCAGTTGAGATTTTGTTTCGTCTTCGGATAAACCGTTGGCTTCGCAGATTTCCGAAACAATGTTAAAATTCTCTTCGGCGAAAAGAGCTTCTTTTATATTGTCTGGAAGTTTTTCATATGTTTTCCAGAAGAAATCTTTTTGGTTTTCTTGTTCTTCCATATATGTGACTCTATTTTACCACATATTTGATTTCGGGCAATGATTTTAAAGAAAGCATGCTCTAATACCCCACGATTTTCTGCGCTTAGTTTTTTACCTCTTTATTTGTTGGTGGGCAATCACTCGATAAACAATTAAGTTTAGATTTATTTTGGTTAATTTTACGATTAGATTTTATAGAATATAAGGGATCGGACTTGCTAAAAAATCCTTCTATTCCCATTTTTTTATTAGATAGGTATGCGAAAATTTTACAGTGTCCAAAATTTTCATCTGCTCGGGAAATAATTTTTTTAACTCTTTCTTGAGAGTATATGTTTAATATTTTATCTTTTTTTAAATCACCCAAAACTAGGTCTTGGTGGAGAGCTTTGCCATATTGGTTATAAGCAAAAGCATCGGCTATCAAAAGACCATTACTGGTTATGTCGGAAGAATTTTTTAAAAAACCACATGGGTTTTCATTTAATCCTGGAAATAAATTTTTTAAAGCACACATTATGTTTACTTTTGGTTTGAGCATTTTTTTCTCTAGTTCGCGGTATTCATCAATGACATTTATATATTCTTTCCTACTCAAACAGCTCTCCTTAGAGAGGCATCCCCTTCCAACAGGAAAAGTTCTCATTAAATAGATATTATCAATGCCAGCAGAATTAAGGGTGGCATAAATCTTTTTGATTGTCGATTTTTTTTTATTTGTTTTTGATATCGGGATAAGAGCTTGCGTCTCGATTTTACCTTTACAAGATTTAATAAATTCATCTAAATTAGACCTATTGTATCCATTTTGATTATGATTAACATCATCGTCATTAACGTTGTCGTAGGTAAATTCTAGGCTGCCAACATATTTTAAATATTTATTGACTTGTCCATTTTTCATTCCTTCGCCGGTTGTTGTAATGCTTAAGTTCTTTTTTCCAAAAAGCTTACAAGCCTTTTTAACGACCTTAATATTTTCTTTGATTAGCAAAAAATCTCCTCCAGAAAAAGCTATCCTAGGATTTACCGTTTTTAGATTATCGAGTATTTTTAATTTTTCTTTCAAAGAAAGAGCTAGGCCATTTTTTATTAAAACCTTGTTTGCTTCTTCGTATATATTATGTTTTTTTGAAGGTGCTGCGATGGTGGCGTTAAATCCATTTGATTTTATTAAAATTTTATTTTTTCTTTCATAAACATAATACGCATCAACGCAACAAAAAGAGCAGTGCCAACAACATATTTTATCTAGGGTCCATATTATATCGATTTTTTTCTTCATTTTTGTATTATAATCTTCGGGAATTTATCCAGTTCATTTTTTGATTATTTTTTTATAATAAAATCTTTATATATTTCCGATTCCCTCGGACCAATGCTGCCTTGGTATTTTCCGTTATATAAATTTATTTTACCGTCAACTTTCCAAAAAGTAACTTGTCCTATGAGCATATTTGGGTATATCCTTATTTTTTGTACAGGGTGTAGCATTAGTGTCCACTGGTTAATAGATCCTATGTCTATTAAATCAGAGGTTATGTGGATAAAAAGCCCAAGTCTTCCAGTTGATGACCGGCCTCTTATTATTGGAACATAATAATTGCTTCCCATTATTTCAGTAGTATGCCCAAGGTATATCTTGTCTGGTTTTAGAACTAGTCCCTTGGCCGGAATTTTTATTATTTTGACTTCGTTTTTTATTTTAGGATTCAGCGTCTTTTCTTTATAAACCTTTAATGTTTTTCCAAGAGTAAAATTATATGAATTGGGGTTCAATTGTTTTTCTCGAAAAGGGTGTATTGTTATTCTCTTCTTTCCAACCTCTTCTTTTATTTTTTCACCAGTCAAAATCATTAACAATGTTTATTTATAATAATTTGCAACGTTGCGGGTTAGAATATTTAGAATAATATCCATAATATTTAAGGCTTTTCTTCCCAAGTGGTTTCCAGAAAGATATTTGACCTATTTTCATTCCGGGGTAAATCCATAATGGCTGAATAACGGTTAACTCTAGCGTCCAGCAGTGAGCATTTCCTATTTGTCCCAAGTCTGCCGTTATTTGTAAAAATAATCCAAGTCTTCCGATAGATGATCTTCCGATAAGGCTGATTACGTAATCTTCGCTGCCGATTTTTTCAAGAGTGTGGCCAAGGTAGAGTTTTTTGGGCTTTAAGAGGAATCCCTTTTCATCTATTACTATTTTTTTGGCTTTAGTTTTTTTATTAGGATTTATGATGTTTTCCGAAACCTCTAATATTGTTTTTCCTATATGATAATTATAACTATTAGGATTTATACTTGTTTTTAAAAAAGGAACTATTGTTATCCTTCCCTTCTTAACTTGTTTTTCTATTTCTTTTCCAGTTAATATCATATTAAAATAATTCTACATATCTATTGGGGTAGATATTTTTTCTATATCTTAAAACCAATACATTATATTTTTGATAAGGCCTTAAAATATTGGACATTTTTTTGATGGAATACAATCTATCGAATATTGTTTTGTAAATTTTATTATCGTCTGTTTTTAAAATTTTCATTGCCCGATCAGTAGTTGATTCGCAGTAATAAATTAATTCTTGATCTGTTTCCGGCACAAGATCATTTTTATCTTCGTATAATATTTCTAGCCCTTCATATATTTTCATAACATCTTTATATCCGACTCGAGTTATGTTTATACCAAAGATATTTTTAGCTTTTTTGACCAATGATTGTGGTATTGGTTTTGTTATAAAAAATTCTGATGCCAAAATATAGCCCTCATTTTTAAGCATTAGCAAGCTTTTTTCAAGCATTTTTTCTGGGTTATTAAAAAATCTTAACGATGCTCCGAAGACAATATGAGTAAATTTTTTATTAGATAGATATTTATAGCTATCAATATTTATATAATTTATTCCGAGCTTTTGGTTGGAGCTCTTTAGGTTTTGTTTTGCTCTATTGATGGATGACTTAGATATGTCTATGCCTACGCCAGAACATTTAGTAACAAGAGATATTTCCCTAGAGGAAAAACCAGTGGTGCAGGCGATGTCTAGTATTTTTGACTTATTATCAATTCGAGCATATTGTATCCATTTATTTATAGTTGCATGGGCTCCCGGAGGAACGTTCCATTGATTAATTAGGCCGACAAAATCAGTATAAGACAATTTTTTGATTATTTGAGATGTTATCTTATGTTTCATGTTTAAATATCTAAAGCACGTAGACCTAATTTTGCTTGTAATTTTATTAAAGATGTCTTAGGATCTATTCCTCTAGCAAGACATGATGCCATTATGTCTCTTGACCAATTAGAATATTTTTTTCGTTGCAGATCTCTTTGTTCTAAAAAATATACCAATTCGTTCGATATGTCAAGGCACTGTTTATCATTCTTTTGGTAAATTTCAGCAATTTCTTTTATTCTTTTTATCGGAATATTTAATTTACGCCTAAGGTAATCCAATCCCTTTAGGTATGTTTTTAGTAAGTGTCTTTCTCTGCCCATGCCCGGCTTTATTCCCAATTTATACATTTCTATAGCTGTTACCAATGTATCCATTGTTTTTTCTTGCAATCCTTCTCTAAATGGAAGAATGTCGCATATCTTAGATGCCGACTGCGGTTTGGGTAGATTATAAATTCTTGATATTAATGTTTCTATCCCAAATCCCCACTCTACGGCTATTTTCTTTCTTTTTTTATAGATAATTATTATATTACCAATATCTCTATAAATATTAGCGCCGTCTTTTTTTATTGCATAGGTTAATCCTTTCCCTATGATCTGATCTATTCCATAATTCCATCGATAGTAATTATTTGTGTGACTATTGACTTCTATTTTTATGGTTGATTGTCTTTTCCAATAACAATATAAATCAGCATCATTTCTATTTATCTTTACTTTAATAAGTTTTTTATCAATACCAATAATTTTAGTTAAAAATTCTATTGATTCGTCGCAAATTCTTTCATAGTTGTTTGCAGAAGAAAGGATGCCAGCTTGTATGAAAAATGAATTATATTCTAGAATTTTATCGTTATTATAAAAATAATCACTTTTTTGTGTTCTTATGCATGGCTGAATAATACTCAATCCACAAACAGGAATAGTATTATTTAAGTATTTTTTAAGTGGACTAATTGTCGAGCCAATAAAAATTGTACTTGGGTCAATATTTGAAAGTATCTTCTCGGCTTTTGCGCATTTATAATTTTTTGAAGAATAATAAGAATTAAATTTATTTATTAATTTTATTTGAATTTTTGAATTATTCATAATGTTTTTAATTGTTTCTTTGCTAGTGTTTCACTTTTTTTATCTCCGAACCCTCACTCTTAATCATAATTTTCGCTTCCCCACCAATGGGAAAAGTTATTAACGGACTGGTGTGTCCAAAATCAACATTGGCGATTACAGGGATGTTATCCAATTCCCTCTTGGTTTTAATGATTTTGATCAGTTTTTCATTTGTCATATTGCTAACCTTTTGAAATCTACCGATAGCTATTCCTTTAACCCCATTGAATCCCGGTTGGTGGATTAATGATTGTAAATCACGATCAAAGGTTTCGGGACTTGTTAGTTCGTCATCTTCTATAAACAATATCGTATTTGATAAATCGGGGAAATATTCCGTTCCTTGAAGCAGGTTAAGAGTGCAAAGATTCCCACCCAAGATTGTTCCGGCAGCTTCCCCTTCGTTAATGACCAGATAGCCATTATTTTTAATGAGATTTCTATCTTCTTGGTTTTCATACCAAGCGTCATCACTCCAACTATCGGATGGAAGAATAGAGAATTCTTCTTCAGAGAATAAACATTTCTTTAAATAATTCAAAGTATAGTCAAAATACAGCTTTTGGCCGAAAGTTGAATAGTGCGGTCCGGAATAATTAACCAATCCGGTTTTGTGGTAAATCGCCCAGTTAAGAGCGGTAACATCAGAATAGCCGCAAAATATCTTGGGATTGTTTCTAATTATGCCCCAGTCTATATATCTTAACAATTGGTTTGCGTTAAATCCGCCCAAGACGGTAAAAACCGCCTTTACCTTTTTATCAAGAAAAGCTTCGTGCAAGTCTTCGATTCTTGATTCAATGGAAGAAGACAAGAATTCATCGTTTTCCATGACATGCTTACCAAAGGTTACCTTCAGTCCCAGCTCAGACAATCTTTGATTGGCTATTTCCTTTGTTTCTTCGGAAAGAAGACTCAAAGACCTTGAGCTGACGATAACTCTAATCTCGTCTCCCCTTTTCAGTTTTTGAGGGAATATTTTATTCATATTTTTATTATATCACAGACAAAAGTATTTGCGGTAGTTTCTTGAACTCGCCTTACAAAATGTTGACAAAACGACATAAATGATTTATAATTATATTACCTTTCGGCAGTGTCGGAGGGTATTACTATTATCGTAATCGGTGCATTTACATAAAAATATTCATAAATAATTAAGGTGATTTGAGATGGACAGAAGAATTATTGGTATGTTCGGGTATGTTTGGGTTATATTGCCCCTTTTTACCCTTTGGTTCCTTCTAGGGAGCATGTATGGTTATTTGACTATTTACTTTTTAATCGCTTATCCTTTTGCAACTTTCTTTTTAATATACTTTGTCTTCATTCCACAAAATCTATTTTTTACTACGGTCGGAGAAGGATCAGCTAAGTTTATTGATAGTGGCGGTGAAATAATTGCTACTCTTCTCCAGTCTGTTGGGGAAGATATAAAACATCAGCCGGATGGAGATATTGTTTCTTCGCCAAAAAAGGAAAGGAATTTAGGATGGACTGGGCCATGGAACCTCTGGGGAGGATTATGGTTTTATGGTTTGTGGCCGATAAGGGACGTTCATATATATGAGTTCGAGTGGACCAATATTAACGAAAAAGGTGAGATAGAGGTCCATCCCAAAAGGTGGATAGACTATATTATGGTTAAATGGGACACGTATTATCAGAAGATGCCATTGGTGGAATCGGCTGATTTAGTTCCACTTATTGTCGAACTTATCCTTAGACTTAGACCAAAAAATCCATTCAAAGCCAGGTTCAAGGTTCGAGGATGGTTAAGTTCCACCTTTGATACCACCCTTCCAGAAGTTCGTGATGCTTTGGGGCGAATAGAATATAAACCGCTCCAGAATAGAGGAAATATTAAAGAAGAGCTCGGAAAAGGGGTCTACGATAAAATGAATAATGAGGGAGATTTCGATGTTCTTAAAAACGATATGGGCGTAGACCTACAGAACATTGGGGTAAAAGATATAAACCCTGACCCGAAATACAGAGACGACACCCTTAAAGAGTGGGAGGCACAGAGAGACGCCGAGGCTGCAGCAGTTAGGGCCGATGTTGAGGCAAAGATAGCAGTTGTTCGGGCCAATGGAGAAGCCAAGGCCAAAATTATCAATGCTAGAGCTGAAGCAGCGGCCATACTCATTAGAAACAAAGCTGTCGAAGAATATGGCGATTTAGGGAAATTCCTAGAGGCCGTAAGGGCAGCGGAGTCGCCCGGAGCTCTATCTGACGTATTAAAGGTTTACCTTCTACCCGATATTGCCGATGCGTTAAAAAAGAAAGACCTTTCCAAAGATGAATTGAAAATCATCATCGAGGAAATTATTTCTGAGAGAGCTAAAAAATAAATTGGAGAATATAAAACTCCTCTTTTTTTATGATTAAGGTCTTCCTGGAGCGCCTCCTTGTTGTTGAGATGTTCCTGGAGCGCCTCCTTGTTGTTGAGATGTTCCTGGAGCGCCTCCTTGTTGTTGAGATGTTCCTGGAGCGCCTCCTTGTTGTATCTGTGGAGCGGGAGCGGGCGTTGGGGCCGGAGCAACATATCTGTTTTGGTCTGTAATAGCATAGACAGAAGCGGCACCTTTTTGGTCGCTAAACCATTTCTTATTTCGATCATTGAGTTGATCCCAATTAATATGTTGTTCTACGATTGTTACTCCCTGCCTTCCCTTCTCTTGGGCGATATAGGAGAAATGATTACTGTTCATTTTAGCTAGGTTATCAGGATTATTCATAAAATCGGTAGAAATATATTTTGCAGTATCTTTAGAATTAAATTTATTTATTATTAGTTCGTTAGCACTACCATGTTTTGTTTTTACTTCTGCCATATCAAATCCTAAGTTTTTAGCCAATTGATCATTGTCTCCCGAACCAGCAAGTGCCATTAAGGCATTTTTTTGTGTGGTTTTTGAGCCGAATTGTTTAATTAATCCAACCATTTTTTCTCTTTCTGGAGCAGACGCTTTTGTTAATATGTCTGGACCCTTTTCCATGTATTTCTCTATAGCAACAGCTTGAGCTTGTTGTGATAATCTGGGAGCGTATGTTGAGAATTGCTTGATATCATCAAAGTCCATGTCTTTGACTTGTTCTTCGGCTTGCTTTCTTACCGCAGAGTCATGTTTGAACAATGCATCTGGGCTAGCCATGTGCGTATCAACAGCGGCTTCGGTAGCAGCTCTTTTCCAGTAGTTAGCACCTTCTTCTTGCCCCCTTCTTGTGAATGCTCCGCCAATGGTTCCTTTGGCGGTAGCGCTCAAGACACTTGCCATTGTTGCGTCTTTTTTAGCACCCTCCTCCATCATACTAGACATCATTCCTCCTGTTCCTCCGGCAATTGTTCCAGTGGCATACTTACCAACTCCTTCTGCAGTATTTCCGACTGTCTCCCATTTTTCTTTTAATGGTTTAGTTGCTCCAGTTATTGCTCTTCCAGCTGTTCCCGCCCATAACCCTGTTGCTAATCCTCCAACAAATGATCCTACTTGACCGCCGGAAGATATTGTTATCATGAAACCGGCAATTAAGAAAATGAACGGAACTGATAACCCAAACAGAATCCCTATAAAAGTTTCTTCATTTATTGCGGATATGTTGTTGATTGTCGTCGCTAAAATTTTATTAGCAATGAATATTGACATTGCTGCAGGAATTCCAATAACGCACCATTGGATAAAAGATTCCCACCATTCATCCCAATAAGTTACACTCGGAAATATTTTTTTAATATATTTTGATTGTGGAAATACTTTTGTGGCGAAAGCTATAGGAGAAATAATAACCAGTATCCATAAAATCATAGATCTTGCTATAAAAAGAAGGGCATAGAGAAAATAAACAACCGTTGCTATAATTCCAAATAAAGAGACTGTTATTACGAAAGATAATTTTTCTACGACGTCAGCGTTCATATCTATGAAGGTTTTAGTCATGCTTTCAAAAATTGCAGAAACATCTTCTATTCCTCCTATAATTAAAGATCTAGTAATTATATTAGATCCGTCTATGATGAAACCGCAAATAACCGGGGTAAAATTGATCAAGAGAGCTATAAGTATGAAAGTGAGGAGAACTTTTTTTGCTTGATTTTCTTGAATCCCTAGGATTATACTTATTGCTATGATAACAAGGCCGATTACTAGGGTGGCATTAGCAATATTTCTTACTATTCCCCACCCTATGGCAATATACGGATTATCATTAGGTGTATAGCCAACACCCGTGCTTTTGTCTATCGCAGTTTCTAGGACACCCTTTCCGACACCCATTAGATAGCTAATTAAGCTTCCCGATATTGTAGTTGCTGCTACTATTATTCCTCTTGAGATTGAATTAACTGGATCGCTCACAAAATCGACAGTCCCCTTAATGTCGATATATTTTGCAGCCTCATGAGCTATAATTAAAGGCACCCCAATTATCGGAACAGTAATGAGGCCGATATCAGGAACAATACTTTCACTGGTCTGATCTGCTGCAATTACTACACTTAGAATTGGCGAAAATACAAAAAAAAGTATAAATGTAATAAATAGTACGTATTTATTTAATTTTGAAATTTTCATATATAAATATTATATAACATTTTTTTTAAAATGTCATGTATAAAAAAAAGCGGGTTAACTCATCATGTGTTAATATGTGAGGTCCCGCGTCCGTGGCATGCTGCCCATTGTCCGTCCCATTTTTCTTTCCAGCGATTATAGTCTGATGGGTCATAATTGCCCATCATGTCTATTGTGCCGGGGGGTGGAGGCACTTTTTGGCAATATTGCCATGTTACATTCGGCGTGGCTGGAGTGCTAGACTCATTGTCGTTTCCAAAAAGCCATCCGAAGAAGCCGCCTGCGATCACTATTACGACCGCAATCAAGATTATCACAAACTTTTTCTTCATGATTTCACTCCGAACCATGGCCGAAACCACAAGTCCTAATAATATTATAGAATTATATATAAAAAATGTCAACATTGCTGTCCACATAGCAATAAAGTATAATTAAATCAATATGTTGGGCCTATTAGATATTAAATTTACACCAGAAGCTTTTTTTATGCTTCCTCTTGCAGTGGGGTTGGATGTAGTTGGAATTATCCTTCTTTGTTTAGGTTTGGATGACTTTGGAATGACCGATGCAATAGGAATTGTATTTATAAATATGTGGCTTATTTTAAGAAACAAGAAACCCAGAAATGAACAAGGAAGAAAAGGTGCTATTGATAGTGTTAGAAAAGTTTTTACCGGAAAAACAACCAAATTTACCGTTCCCATGTTTGGTGAATTGATTCCGTATCTTGGAGTTCTCCCCTTTTGGACCTTATCAGTATTATTTAATCTAAGCGATACAGAATAAATGAGCTTTGGAGAATTAATAATCTATCTTTTCAATCTAGGAGTGGCAATGGGAGCCGTTCTGGCTTTTGTCGTTATCGCCTATAACGGAATGAAGATGTTGAATGCCACAGGAGATCCCTATTCCCTCTCCCAAGCCAAAAGCAAGATATTCAATTCTTTGCTTGGTCTTGCAGTGCTTTTAACCTCTTATCTCATCTTAACAACCATCAATCCAGATTTAGTCATCATTAAAGATGTTTCTTTGAGTGGTATTCAAACAACCATTACAACCATCCTTAATCCTTCGACAACAACAAAGGGCACAAAAGGATTTGAAGAGATTCCCATCGGCACCGTTACAGAAAATATTTTGGCCGGTAATTCTTCAACTAAAAATAAACTTGAATGCTATGAATACGACAGCGAAGGAAAGATTAAAGACAATAACGGAGACGGAAAGATAGACAGCAAGGATATTGTTTTGGATAGAGACATTTTCTATTGCATGAAAAATCTAGATACGGCCCTAAGGAACATGACCGAAAACAAGTTGGCTAAATTAATTAAAGAATTAGAAGGACTAATGAAAAGCTGTAGCTGTACAAGAGTGCACACTAGTAGTATTCCTCCTCTCCCTTGGGCCAGGACATATCCACTGGGGGGAGAGTGTCGTTGCGAAGGGTGTGTATCTTATTGTAGTGCCTGCGGTTTTCCGCGCATTGGATGTCCCAACGCTCCGGGGAACAGTGACGGATGGGACCCAGAACTTAAGCAGTATTTTTACGATCCCTGCCCCAACAGGCAGCGGATTGACTGCAAAAAAGAAGAGATAAAACAACTATTGGACGGAGATAAGCCCGAAGATATTTGTTATAGTAAGGGATGGATAAGCGATAGCGACCCCAAATATCCGGGCATTCTCACCTTTAAAGACGGCATAAAAAGAATGACGGCATTCAAGGATTATTTCACAAATCAAGTTGTTGCCTTAAAGCAAGCTGAAGCCAATTCCAAAATTCCTTTTGGAGAAAGATTAACTTTATCTGAATTTTATACAATCCAGAATCAAAATCAGGAAAACGTAATCAGTAAAATACCCTACGGTGATTACGACACTTCCAGGTATTGCAGCGAATTTAATTGTAGTGGAAGTAGTGCTTGTACGCTCAATGATGAATTTAGGATGTGCAAAAAGAACGGAGCTAAAGAATATTCGTACGACGGAGATCCGGCCACTTTCTATTTCAATTCTTATTATAATGAAGAACAAAAAAACAGCATCGAGTCGGTTATCAATAAAGATAATAACAAGTGCTCTGTTTTTGAACAAAACAACGGAGGAGTGATTCCTATCGGAGAAGTGGTTGATGGAACGGAAAGATACGGTGACGAAGTTGCCAAAAGAACAGGAGATCTAGTAGATATTATCCAGGGAGTTTACAGTACTGCGATATCAATATACGATATTCCTGACGGGTGTAGTTCGAATAATTGCACGATTTCTAATACTAACTGTTGCGAGCATCCGGGGTGCTGTAAGTCATCAGGGTGTTGCTGTCCGAGTTGGACTATCGATCCTTGCCATAAGGCTGTCCCCAAGGCTTTATCGTATTCTAATTACGAAGATTATAGTAGTGAGCCCTCCAAAAGTAAGGTACAGCCATATAGTGGATGCGTCGGAGTTTGTGGTGAAGATTCTCGTACAGAGCCAGACCCAGAAGAAGAGTATTGGGTTTGTGATTATAAAAGCTTATACGCTCTTGCCAAGCAGATATATCAGATTAAAACAGAAGTCGAAAGCTCTTGTTTTGATAGTACGGAAGACAAAGTGGAGAAAGCGATAAGAGAGAAAGATTTGTCTCGGGCTGGATATCTCCAGAAATGGCAAGACAAAGAAATTAGACTGTTTGAAATTTCTGGAGTAGATAGCTTAAAGGCGATAGCTGAACTTAATTTAGATTCAGCGAAAAATGTAATTAGTGGCACTCCTGAATATCTTATCGAACCGTACAAATTATATGGCTGTGACGGCGAATTAAGCATTGTCGAAACATTTGAAGATAGATTTTCTTTATTGAATAAATTGAGTATTTCCAGGCAAAAGATGAATACTTGCATAACCGGATACGGAGCTTCTTATAAGCAGAATTTATCACAAACAGAGGTTTTTAATTGCTTGGAAGGAATCAGGCATCAAACTTTGGATAAGTTGGTGATAGTCGAGGGATTCCCTTATCCTGACAAGTCAAAAGAAAAAGATCCATATCAGAATTGCTATCCTTACAACAGCAACTTGCTAACTAAAGCTCAAAAAACCAAATGTTTTAATAATATTGAACGCGCTGATACAGATAACCCTGACAATTTAGGATGCCAAGTGGAAGTCAAGGATTATATGGACAATTATTATTGTTGCAAGTAAAATAGATATAATATGAATACAAAAAAGACAATATTAATAATCGTAGTGTTTCTGACTTTTATAAGCGCCCTGCCAGTTGCCGCCGTTAACATTCCCACAATTGCCGGAATTTCCAAGGATGCAACCGCCGCCGAATTTATTGTTTACTTTTTCAATCTATTGGTTGTAGTCGGGTCATTTATCGCTATTGTCATGACTATAATGGCCGGAATAGAATGGATGACGGCCGATGGCAATCCGAGCAAGGTGGATGGAGCGAAAGACAAGATAAAGAACACTCTTTTGGGAGTGGCCGTTCTTATCGGTTGTTATATTCTTCTTGATACAATTAATCCTCAATTGAAAACCATTAAAATAGATAATCTTATCTGTACTCAAGGAATAGGCGTCATGCCTAAGGCGACGAGCAGTACTGACAAGCCCAAACAAAAATGTATTACCGATACGACTTCTAATATCGGATATGACATAGAAACAACTCTTGATTGGGACTTCCCTGCAGACACACTCTCTGCTGTTTATACTTATCCCGAAAAAGATTTTGGTGGTACCCCGACAGAAATTTCTTGTGCCAACGGCGGATGCAGTGGTAAATCCGGGGAAATAAAAGGAGCAAAGTCAATTTACTTCCTATGGAAGAGCCCTGGATTATATCTATACGACCTGCCTAATTTTCAGTCCGGTCCGGGCAAAAAACCAATTTTTCTGCCCAGCAGTATTAAAAAGTTGACAGATAAGGAATTTAATAAAACAGCCAGTTCGATAAAAATAGTAGACCCCGACCCGACGAAAGAGAATGTTAAATACCAAGCTATTGTATTCGCCGGTCCGAATCATACTGGTGCATGTTCTTTCCTGGCTGAAAGTTCCCCCGACTTGAGCGTTCCAATTGGTGGGTCTTATCCTACCCCGATTGGAAACAAAGAACTGTCTTCCGTGATAATCACCAAGTTTTCGATGGACCAAATTGCAAACTCTTCAAGAGGATTTGTTACTCTTTACAACAAGATTGATTGTGCCGAACCAACTGCCAGTTCTTCCGGGGATGTCCAACGTTGCGTCATAAGAGCCTACGGACAGCAAGACATTTCAAAATGTGGCGATAACTTTGGATCGGTAAAGTCATTTTCTATCACCGGCCCTCTCGGTTTGGCCTTAATAAGTAAAAATGGAAATATCAATGAATGCAGATATTATGATATCAATACTATGAAGGAAGGGGTCTGCCAGAGTAGCCTTCCCACCGCAATCGACGATCCGACCGGAATAAGGGTAACCTCGGTTATAATGCTTCCCGTAGACAAGAGATAGGATGAAAAAAATAAGAACAACAACCTTCTTAATTTTTGCAGGAATTGCTATCTCCTCCCCTGTTTTTGCTGCCTTCTCGATTCCGACAATTGCCGGTATTCCTGCGAAAGCCTCTGCTGCCGAATTGATTGTTTATTTTTTTAATCTATCTATTACCGTTGGCTCATTGATTGCCGTTGTAATGTTGATGATGGCTGGATACGACTACATCATGTCCAATGGCGATCCGAGCAAGATAGAAAGTGCCAAAAAGAGAATACAAAACACTCTTTTGGGAGTAGCTATTCTCGTGTCCTGCTTAATATTATTAAATACGATTAATCCGCAATTGGCCGTGATTAAGATAAACGAATTGAGCAAGGAGCCGAAGCCAGTTGTCAATGTCCCGGTTGTTAAAAATGTCGGAGTTTATTTATATAAAGGAGACGGAAAAGATCCATTACTTGTTCAGGACAGTAAAGCATCTTTGATTCAAGATAATTTTCAGCAACAGGTGAAATCAATCAAATTCATTAATCTTGAAGATTATAGGTACGGAGCGGTATTATTTACCGAAGGTGATTTTAAAGGGAACTGCTCATACGCTTTAAATGATGTTAATGATATGGGAGCTGCTAACGACAATGAAAACAAGCCCCCTATCGGAAACAACACCCTTTCTTCTATTTTTGTTTTTAAAGCATTATCCGGCTCCCCTGTTATTAAACTATATAACAATATTGATTGTGAGCCGAGGAGTAGTGAATACGGAACAGTATCAGAAAAAAGCAGTGTTTGTACTGTAACCGGGAAAAACGGATTTGATGACATAGCAAGAGCTTGTCCCGACTTTAAGGGAGATGTTCTTTCAATTGAAGCCACTCCGGATACCGGAATTTTATTAAAAGCAGCAGCTAAAGATAAAGCGGGAAAATGCCAGTTTATGACTGCAGGCAATTCTGGTTGCCTCAATGTTATAAAATACGGGTATGTTTATAATCCCGATCCAAATAGCCCCATCAAGCCCTTATCCTTTATGCTCTTCCCCTTATACGTCCCTAAATGAGAATCATTTTAGCATCAACTTCACCGAGAAGAAAAAAGCTCTTAAGCAAAACAGGGCTGGTTTTTGAAACAATAGAAAGCGGATACGAAGAAGACATGACTTTGCCGATGAATCCCGAAGAATTAGTCGAGCATCTTTCTTTCAACAAAGCCAAGGCGGTATTTGAAAACAATAGAGACGCTCTTGTTATCGCTGCCGATACATTCATTGTTTTCAATGGTAAATATCTTGGTAAACCAAAAAACGAAGAAGAATCCAGAAAAATGCTTGAATTATTAAGCGGCAAAGAACACCATGTTGTAACCGGAGTGACGATTATAAGCAAAGACAAGACAGTTTCTTTCAATAGCAAGGCCAAGGTATATATAAAAAAGCTTTCTCCTGAAACAATCAATAGCTATATAAAAACCGGCGAACCGTTGGATAGAGCCGGAGCATATGCCGTGCAAGGCAGAGGAGCTGTTTTAATAGAAAAGATAGAGGGTGACTTTTTCGGAGTAATCGGTCTTCCCATTAGCCGATTATCGGAAGAACTTAAGAGTTTCGGGATAAATGTTCTGTAAGGTTAATCCATTGCTTAATAGATAAAACCTCTGCTCTCTCCCCCGGCTTAAGATTATTATCATTAAGCCATTTTTTAATTGTCTCTCTGTTTATTCCCAATTCACTTGATAGGTTGCCGATTAATTGTTTTCTCGGGTGGGAAAATCCTGCTTTAACTATTTTAAAGAATCGGTCGTCTTTTTTGACTCCTTTGGGAGTTATCCTTATCAATACGCTATCCACCTTGGGAGAAGGAACAAAACAGCCCCTGGGAATAGTCATTAATACTTTGGGTTCGCTATAGTACTGGACGGCAACGGAAAGAATAGACATATCTCCCGGCTTACTACATATCCTCTCCCCCACCTCCTTCTGGATTATTAAAAAGATGTCTCCGGGAAGATTTTTTATTTCCAATAAGTTCCTTATCAAAAAAGAAGTCAGGTAATATGGAATATTGGCCACAACTTTGTATTTTTTGATTCCAAGAACATTCAATTTGTCATTATCGAACAAAGAGAGAATATCATCATTAATGATTTTAACGTTTTTGATGCCTTTTTCTTTTAAAATTGCATTCAAGGAAGAAACCATTTCTTTGTCTGTTTCTACGCAAACAATCCTTTTGACCTTGGGGGCCATTTCCAAGGTTAAAGCTCCCAGTCCCGGCCCTATCTCCAAAACAACATCCTTCTTATCAACACCAGAAAACTCCACAATTTTTCTGATTTGGTTCTTGTCTTTTAAGAGATTTTGGCCGAGTGATTTTTTAAGTTTAACCAACGGCATTTGTTATTTTATTAATACAACTTTTGCTTCTTCAAGGAATTTAGTCGCTATGTTTACCAATCTTTCAGCATCATTTTTACTGAAATCACCATAATAGTCGGCATTCTCTCTGAGGGATTTTCCCAATTGCAACGCTTCCAAAAATTCGAAACTCAATATCCCTTTTTCGACATATAAGCTTCTTATCGCTTCGATTAAACAAAAATGACTCTTTTCGCGATAACCTTGGACATAAAGAAGGGCCCTTGCCGTATGGAACATCGAGTAATAAGATTGAATGGTTGACCACTTGTAATTGTCGCTTAAAAGACTATCTTTTGAAAAAGATAAATCGCTTTCGGCCAGTTCAAGCTCTTTAGGCACCAAGGTTTCGGCTTTTTCAAGTTTTACGATTTTATCCCGTTCAAGGCATTTTTTGAATTCACTGTTTTCCATAGTTTTCCCAGATTAATTTACCTTTTTCTATTTCTTGGAAGAAAAGAGGTTTTTGGTCGTTTATGGCAAGTATTTCTTTTGGTGTTTTCACTATTAATTGTATTTTGTCTTTAAATTGCGAGGAATTGATTATTTCCCTTATCTTATCAATATTATTTGTTTGTACAAAAAGATCTATGTCGCTTTCAGTGGTATTGGTTCCTTTGGCACTTGAACCGAAAAGAATGATTTTTTGACTTTCGGGCTTTAATTTTTCAATTAGCGGATATATTGATAAAAGATTTTGCAATATTTTAAGTTCTTTAATAACCATGTGATCGGTGCCGGCACTATATAAAGAAGTGCGGCCGACTTTTCTTTTTTTGACAATTCCCTCTTCAGACAGTGAGTGTAATGCCAAATTGACCGAAGACCTTTTCATTTCCGTTAAGTCTCCTATTTCTTTTTCTGTGTATTCTTTGTCTGCATTAGTAGACAAGAATTTTATTACCTTCTGCTCAATAGTAAAGAATAGTTGTTTTGGTAGGTTTTTCATATTCCATTATATTGGATATATTTCCATTATATTGGAATATAGATTTTTGTCAATTCCAGACGCAGTTCATAATAGGTATAATTATACCTATTATTATACCCATACTATACCTATTTAGCGGACCCAATTAATCAATTTGACCATGTGGACAATTACCTTGACTTATCCCCATATGGGGCTAAAATATATATTATCCAGATGAAAAGCTTGGATTTGAGAACTGACTTAATCTGCAGGATTTTTAACAGAAACCCTGTAACTAGACTATTCTTATTAAAGACAAAATCACAACCGTCATCGGTAAAATAGGCAAGAAAAGGCTATTTTTGGCTTTTTTCGCTGTTTTCTGTATTTGGGGCATGATTCCCGCAAACCACGGTGAATCAAGCCAGGAACAGGGCATTTCCACCCTCCAGAACAGCTTCTTGAGCATTGACTCGGCCTTCCAGCCGATTACCAATAATTTGATTCTTCAACAAGGAAATATCCTTTCCGCTTTGCCTTCTCCCCTGTTTGTTTCTTCTCAGACCTTGGGATCTTTGTTTGACGAGGAAACGGGAAGCAAAGACATTATCAAGCACGTAGTCGCGAAAGGAGAAACTCTATCAACTATTGCCGACGAATATAAAATATCAGTTGAGACCATTCTCTTGGCCAACGAATTGGACAGCACTAAAATCCAAGTCGGCCAAGAGCTTTTAATTTTGCCAGTCAACGGAATCATCCATATGGTAGAGAAAGGAGAAAGCATCGACAGTATTGCCAAGAAATACAATGCCAAAAAAGACGAAGTAATCGGTTATAACGATCTTTCTTCGGAAGGAACGGTATATATCGGAGATGTCTTGATTGTTCCCAACGGAAAGATGCCCAAGCAGATTGTTCCCACGACTACCACCAATTCAAATTATGCTCAGACGATTCTTCCCAACTCTTACTTTATCGTTCCCACTATCGGAACTGTTTCCCAGGGTGCTCATTATTCATACACTTCAAACGGCAAAGCCTATTATACCGCCATTGATATTTCCAATGCCATCGGAACCCCGGTCGTGGCTGCCGCCGGAGGAACAATCCAGATTGCCAAAAATAGATGGCCGTATGGAAACTATATCACCATTCTTCACCCCAATGGAGTTGTATCGCTCTATGCCCATTTAAGCTTCTTTGGCAAAGGAATAGAAGCCGGCACGCAGGTTTCTCAGGGCCAGGTTATAGGATACATGGGCAATACGGGAAGGACGGTCAGGGGTGCGGGCGGAACAGGATCTCATCTTCATTTTGAAACCAGAGGAGCTGCCAATCCTTTAACAGCCAGATTCGGAAGAGGAAGCAAAATATCATATTAAAAACAACCGAATAGCGATTCGGTTTTTTGATACATAAAAAAGAAGGGGTTATTCCCCTTCTTCACAGTTGCACTCTTCGCAATCGAGACAAGTTTTGGCTTCAGGCAGAGCGATTAATCTGTCTTCGGGAATCTCACAATCGCATTCGCAATTATCGCACTGGCCATATGTTCCTTCTTCAATCTTCTTTAAGGCGATATTCACATCTTTCAAGTTTTCTTCCAAGGAATATTCTACCGGTAAAAGGTTTTCGTATTCTTCAACTTCATCAACCTTATCTTCGGGAGAAACATTCATTTCCGGATATTTGGTTTGATAGTCATTCCCCTCCCCTTTTTCGGTGAAGGTTTTTAATTGTTCTTCTAATTCTTGTTTCTTTTTTAACAAGTCTTGCTTTCTTTGTTCGATGAATTCTGGTGTCATATGATGTTTATCATTTTTAATAGACCAAAGACAATCAATAGTATGATTAATACTATCGCCGTTCTTACCAATACTTTGGAAAGGGTGGTCGGCTTTTTGGTCATGTTAATTATTTTATCTTTTCTTCTATCTCGGTCAGCTCGGCTTTTATCTGTTTTACCTGAGCCGCCACTTCCTGATACTTTTCCTTAATGAGTTTCCTTTTCTCCTCAAGGTCGCCCATCTTATCTTCCACATCCCAGCGATCCTTCTCCAATTGTCGCCTGCTGTCTTCAATGGTTCTTCTTCTGGTTTCAATATCTCGCAAAATAACCTCGTCCTTGGCTTCCGTTTGTCGTCTCTCTAATATTTTGATTTCGTCTTCAACCGCTTTTTCCCTCAACTTTATATCATTCAATCCTTTTTCCGCCTTGTCCTTGAGCTTGGTATTCTCGAACATTTCTCTTTTAATGTTTTCAATCTCCCCTTCCAAAGGCTCCAATCTTTTTAATAAATCGTGTTTAGTCTGGCCGAGAATGATTCTGTCTCTGTCTCTTTTTAATATTTCCAAACCTTGATTGATTTCTTTTTCTTTAACCAAAACCTTTTCAGAATTCAGTTCGCACTCTCTCATCTGTAATCTCAGAGACTTTATCTCGTCCTCTTTTTCATCCTTTTCTTTTTCAATGGCATTCCTGTCATCTTCGACTTTCCACCTTTCCTTTTCGGCAGATCTTTTTTCTTCCGGATTCTGGGCCACTGACTCCTTGGCTTCCAAATCTTTCTTTATTTCATCGACTCTAATCTTTCTTTCGATAATCAAATCCAATTTTTTCTTAATGTTGTCTATCTCTTCTTCAATTTCCGCCCTTCTCTTTTCAAAAGGAGCCTTTTCTTCAGTCACCTTTTTCATTTTTTCTTCCAACTCAAAGGTTGCTTCGGCAATCTTTTCGAGCTTTTGTTCGTTTTCGTCTATTTTTTTCAATTCCTCATTAGCTGTTTCTTTGGCTGCTTCTTCCAATCCCAATTCTTCGGCGCTGGGAATCTTTTCCGGTTCCGCTTCTTCCAGTCCCAATTCTTTTGCGCTGGGTAATTTTTCTTCAATCGGCAAAGTGTCGGGAATCTTTTCTTCTATTCGTATTTCTTCGGGTAGGGGTTCAGGAATCGGTTCAGGTTCGATTTCTTCTTGAGGAATTTCCACAAAATTAAATTCAGGCCCTTGAATCGGTTCGGGAGCGGGTGCAGATTCGGAATCGGCAAACAGAGCTTCACCTTCCTTTAGAGATTCGTTTTGAAGCACTTTTTCTTTAATATTATCCTCGCTTTCATTGCTTGAAACAGCTATCTCCTGAGCCAGATTTTCAGCTTTGAATTTTTCTTGTTCAACCGAAGAGTCTATATTCGGAGGGCATTTTTCAATAGGAAAACCTTCTTCGTCTTTTATAACCAAGCATTGGTCTACAGATACGGGAAGCTTTTCTTCTTCGGGAGCGATCTTTTCTATCTCGCATCCTTTGACATCAAGTCCGGCCTCTCCTTCGACAGAGCATTCTTTGATAGTTGCAAGCAGGTCAACAGACCCATTTTCTTCTCTTGGATAAACAAGGACTCCTTCGGCCTCCTGCATATCTCTTCTCATTGTCCTGATTTTTTCTTTGTCTAAAAGGAGTTCTTCCATGATGTGGAAATGAATTAATAAACGAAAAGGCGAAATCAATTGAAACTATTTCCTCGCCTCTTTTAATGATAGATTAATTCTACCCTGTTCGTCAATAGAGATAACTTTTACCATGACAACATCTCCGAGGTTTACCACGTCAGTCACCTTGTTGACCCTCTCTTTGGCCAGTTGCGAGATGTGAATCATGCCTTCTTTGCCCGGAAGAATCTCGGCAAAGGCGCCGAATTCAAGAATCCTCTTTATCTTTCCTTGATATATCTCCCCCACTGTGACTTCTTTGGTTAAATTGGTAACCCAGTCCAAGGCCTTCTTGGCTTTTTCTTCATTGTCAGCGGTGATATACACTTCTCCGGTGTCTTCAATATCAATCAAGACATCGCATTCATCGATAATCTCGTTGATGATCTTTCCTCCTGTTCCAATAACATCTCCAATCTGGTCGGGTCTGATTTTAATGATGTATATTCTCGGAGCGTTGGGAGAAAGTTCTTTCCTCGGTTCGGGAATAACCTTGAGCATTTTTTCAAGTATTTGAGCCCTGGCTTTCTTGGATTGCTCCAATGCCTCTTTTATTATTTTCTGGGTGATTCCCCTCACCTTCAAGTCCATTTGCAAAGCGGTTATGCCGTAACTTGTTCCGGTGGCTTTGAAATCCATATCTCCATAGTGGTCCTCTTCTCCTTGGACATCGGTCAAGATTAAATATTTTTTGTCTTCAGTGGTTTTATCTCCCATTTCCATCATCAGTCCCATAGCGATTCCTGACACAGGTTTCTTTATCGGAACACCTCCATCCATCAAGGCCAAGCAAGCGGCGCAAGTCGAAGCCATTGATGAAGATCCGTTAGAGCACAAGACCTCGGAAACAACTCTGATGGTGTACGGGAACTTGTCGGCTTCGGGCATCATGCTTCGCAAAGCTTTTTCTCCAAGCATGCCGTGTCCGATTTCCCTTCTGCCCGGTCCCCTCATCATTCCTGTTTCTCCGACGCAAGAAGGAGGAAAGTTGTAGTGATGCATGAACTTTTTCTTTCCGTCCAATTCCATTTCCTCATATATTTTTTGGTCTCCCGGAGAACCCAAAGTCAGAACAGAAAGAACTCTGGTTTCGCCTCGACAGAACAATCCCGTTCCGTGGACTCGGGGAACAATGCCGACTTCGCAAGAAATATTTCTCAATTCATCGTATTTTCTTCCATCGAACCTGATTCCTTTTTCAATCACATTTTCATGAATGATTCTTTCGGTTTCTCTTTCAAAGTAAGCAAAACCGTATTTTGTCTTTGTCGAGTCCTCGTGTTTCTTTAATATTTCAGCCAGCTCCTCCCTCATCCTGTGCAGGTCTTCTTCGCTGTCTTTCTTCAATAGTTTTTCAACTCTTCCCTTTAAGAAATCATTGACTTCTTTTTCTATCTCCTCATCTTTTTCCATTACTGCCGGAATTATCTTTTCTTTGCCCATTTCTTTGGCGATATGCTCTTCAAAGTCGAGCAGGTCTTTGTGGTATTTGGCAGACAATTCAACCGCTTTAAACACTTCTTCTTCGGGTATCTCTTTCATTCCAGCCTCAATCATATTGATTAGGATTTCTTTTTTTGATTCTGATTTCAATCCGGACAACAACAAATCGAGAGAACCCTTTTCTCTTTCTTCGAATGTCGGGAAGGCAACCATGTGATTATCTCTCATTCCGACTCTAACCGGGGCAACCGGTCCGTCCCAAGGAATGTCCGAAGTTGAAAGAACGATTGAAGCGGCCAGCAAGCCCAAGCAGGCCAAGTCGCTTTTCTTATCCCAAGACAAGCAAGTGATGATAATCTGCACTTCCCTTCTGAAGTTTTGAGGGAATAGAGGTCTGATCGCCCTGTCGATTAATCTTCCCGTTAAAATCGATTGTTCAGAAGGTCTTCCTTCTCTCTTTAAAAATCTGGAACCCAAAATTCTTCCCACGGCGTAGAAGCGTTCTTCATAGGCGACGGTTAAAGGAAAAAAATCGATGCCCTCGATTTCATTCTTGCTCATGACCGCTGTGGCCATGAGGACTGTTTCTCCCATTCTGATAAAAATGGAACTATTCGCTCTTTCAGCGAGATTCTTGAATTGAACTTCCAGTTCCTGTCCGTCAATGTTTAATTTAAAAGATTTGTTTTCCATGACTATGCCTTTAATCCGGCTTTCTTAACGGCTTCTTTGTATCCTTTCTCATCCGTTCTCTCAAGGAATTTCAAAAGCTTCCTTCTTTTTGCAACCATTTTCAAAAGCCCTCTCTTTGAGCTGACGTCTTTCTTGTGCTTTTTCAAGTGGTTTAAAAGTTTTTCTATCTCTTCGCTTAATAAAGATATCTGGACTGCGGCTGAACCGGTATCTGTCTCATGTATCTTGCTTTTGCCGATTATATCGGTCTTTTCTTCTGTTGTTAACATATATTTGTATTATTACTGTGTATATCTCGGGTGCCCCGTGAGGGATTCGAACCCACGACCTTGAAGTTAAGAGCTTCCTGCTCTACCAGCTGAGCTAACGGGGCAAACGTTACTGGCCAAAAATCCACGATTGTCCTCCCAAGAATTGGATGAAGCTGCTAACAATGGTCCAGGAGAGATAAATTATTATCAACCCTATTCCGATGGTGATGATAGCGTCTTTCCCTTGCTTGAATTTCCCGGGGTCTCCATTTGAGGTCATCATGGTGATCGCAGCCATGACCACTCCGAAAGTGGCTAAAGCCGGAACAATGTACATTAGAACAAAATCAATCGCCCTGCCCAAGGTTGAGAAAATGTCTCCGAAGGTGCAGGCTTTTCCCCCTTCGTTTCCGCACTGGACCAACCCTCCTCCAGAAGAGTTCGATTGCGGAGCTGTATTGCTTGAACCTCCAGAATTTGTGGTTGTCGTGCCACAGGAACAGGTAACGTCAGACCATATCTTGCGGTTACCAATACAATTGTCCACCTCTTGTTCATATCTCAGTTGAGAAGAGTACCCGCATGGCACTGCTCCGAATACGATTATTGATGGGAAAAACAAAAAAAGCAGAATTGAAGCAAAGATTAGTCTTTTTGTCTTTGTTCTAAGCATGTTAATTGACTTTGTTATGTGTTTGGAGTATATCTTGTTTTTTAGAAAAAATCAAGCTGCCTGGTGCCCCCGGCAAGATTCGAACTCGCACCACTGGTTCCGAAGACCAGCACTCTATCCGTTGAGCTACGGGGGCAATACCCTACTTCTTTATCTTCAACCGTATGGGCGGAACCGTGTCTTGATCGAAAATGAGGCGGTTTTCCATCAGTTCTTTGTGGTTGGGATTGTTTTGCAAATCTTTGATCGGACTTAATCTTTTAATCAAAACCGGAATCAAAGAAATCAGCATCAACCATCCAGCCATCTCATATCCCATAAAGGAAAAAGAGAAAATGACTCCGGTCAAGAAAGCCAAAAGGGTTCCGATTGAAGCCGTCCAGATTATAGTAAATAAAATGCAAGGAATCAAGGAAATGATTAAGACCTTGGGAGAAATGACCAAGAGCGCTCCGATTAAAGCAGCCAGCCCTCTGCCACCTTTTAGTCCCAAGAAAACAGACCAATTGTGTCCGGCTACGGCCAAGACTCCGCAAAATACTTGTAATATTTCACTAAATCCAAAGTATCTAGCCAGATAGACGGCAAGAAAACCTTTGCCCACATCAAAAACAAAAGTGAAGACGCCCTGCCACAAGCCAACGTTTTTAAAAACATTACTGCCGGAATTCTTTTTCCATCCTATTTCCATCAGATTTTTTTTGGTCGTGTATTTGGTAATCAAATACCCGAAAGGAATGGAACCCAAGAGATAGGCAATAATTAAAAGAAGAATTTCGTTAATCATTAAAGTATTTTTTATCCTGCATCTTTTTAATTTGGTCTGAAATCCTGTCTTTGTGGGCATAGATTACCAAAGCCATTGAGAATAAGACGGGATAGAAAAGAGAAGGAGCGTAAAAATACACCCACAAAACAACCAAGGCCTCACCGACAATCCTTCCGATTATCTGTTCCGAGACAGCGTGTTTTAATATTTTTTTCTTGCCTCCCATTAATAATTCAAACAAAACCATGAAGGCAATAATTATGACAAGAGCGGCGACAAACACTTTCCAGTTGAGGTATAGAAGAATGCCGCCCAAGGTGGCCGCTCCCCTTCCCCCTTTGAAATTAAGAATTATCGATTTGTTGTGTCCGAGGACTGAAAAGAAGCTGGCCAGAGTTATCGCCAATATTGCATTTTCTGGAATCAAGATACTTGATAAGAAGACAGCCAAAATTCCTTTGCTTGCATCTAAGATAAAGACAATAAAGAAAGAAATTGTTCCCCAAGTTTTTCCTTTTTCATGAGAAACGATTCTAAGGGTGTTAAGCGCTCCAGTATTTTTAGAGCCGAAGGTTCTCATGTCTTTATTCAAGAGCAGGCGGACATATAAAAGGGCGAAAGGAATTGAGCCGAGAAGATATGAAATTACCGGAACAATAATGTAATTGATGTTCATTTTGTTTTAATTAATTTTCTAGCGAGCAACAGATTAATGTTCCCGGTCCGACGTGGCAACCGATGACGGCGCTCGTGATACTGATAAATTCAACTTTAATCTGAGGATATTTTTCTTCGATTAATCCTCTCAATCTTTGAGCCTGCTCAAGATTGTCGGCGTGGGAAATAGCCACTCGACATTTCTTTCCTTCATTGGTCGGTTTTTTAATGACATCTTCCAATTGTTTAAATAAAGCATTGGCAGTGTCTTGAGCCTGCATTTTTAAATTGGCTGGCTTAACCATTCCATCCTTCATTGAAAGAATCGGCCTCATCCCTATTTTTTGCATCTGGGTCAAAATTACAGACATCGCATGGCTTATCCTTCCCCCCGCTTCCAGCCATTTGGGACTTTCGAGCATTCCAAAAAGGAATGTCTTGGGAAGCAATTCTTGCAATACTCGCATGATTTCTTCTCCCGACTTTCCTTCTTCGGCCATTTCCGCCGCTCTGATTGCGAGAAGGCTTTCGCTGGCATCGGCGTTGAAAGAATCCAAAATAAAGATTCTTTTTTGTTTTTCTTCGTCAAACATTTTCTTGGCCTGAACTGCCGAGTTGTATGTTCCCGATATGGCCGAGCTGATTGTTATACAGATAATGTTTTTTCCGTTAATCAGTCCCTCTTCAAAAGCTTTTTTGAATATTCCCATTGATGGTTGAGATGTCTTGGGAGTTGTTTTAATCCCTATCTTTTCCGCTTCTCTCATTTTTTCAAAAACATTGTTGCCGGGGATGTTGATTCCTTCCGGCCAGTCGATGATGAAAGGAGCTACGACTATTTCGTATTTGTCGATAATCTCTTTTGTCATCGAGGCGCTCTCCCCCACTACTATTGTTGTGTTTTTCATATATTAATTATATTACTGATTCCATGAAAGAATTAATGTGTCGGGACCAATGTGTCCCCCGACCGGAAAGCACACCAAATTAATGAAAGATATTTCCGTATTTTTAAGACCAAGAACCAATTCTTTTAATTTGTCAGCTTGTTCTTGACTGTCGGCGTGAGTAATGGCGACAAATACTTTTTTCCCAGTTTCCCTTATTTTCCTAGTGGTTTTTTCAAATTCCTCAAAGAGAGCGGTTGGAATATCTTTAATATTTTTTTTAATTCCAACGATTGTCAGTTTCCCGTCCTTTATCCCGAAAAGCGGTTTTATGTCCATCTTTTCCGCCCGATTGATTATGGCCGGCATAAGTCCGGAAATTCTTCCGCTGGCCTCAAGCCATTTCGAACTTTTATACATTGCGATGAGTTTGAAATTAGGCAATTCTTTTTTCAATCTTTCTATGATTTCTTCGATGTGCAGTTTTTCTTTAATTAAAGATATTGCTTTTAAGCAAATTAGGCCTTCCGATCCGCTTCCGTGTGTGGAGTCGAAGATGTGAACCCTGTTTTGGAATTCTTGTTCTAAGAATTTTCTGGCTTGTATTGCAGAATTATATGTTCCCGATATTTTTGAAGAAAAAGTGATGCATAAAACTTCTTCAAATTCTTTAAGTTTTTCTTTGAAGGCGGAAAGGAAATCGTTGATTGACGGCTGGGATGTTTTTATCAAACTTTTTAATCCCCTTCTTTCCCCTTCTCTGACTTTTTCATAGATGTTGCCCGGCAAAGAAGCCAGTTCTTGAAAATCCAACTTAAATTTGACAATGCTTATCCCATTGTCTTCTATTATTTTCTGAGGCAAATCACACACTTCGTCGAACACCAGTCCTATTTTGTTTTTTTCAGACTCCATTTATTTTACACTTATCCTCTGGGCGTATTCTTGGGGGCTCATCTTTCCTTCATTAAGAAGATTGGTTAATCCGGCGAAGTATAATTCTTTGATCTGCGAAGTCGGGATTGTCACATTATACATTCTAGCATCATCCAAAAGACCGGCAAAAGCGGTTCCAGAAACAAAAGCGTCGCTATTCACATTGCAGGCCAAGGAAACGAGAGAAGTCGAGGCGTAGATAGTGGGAACATCGGCATCGATTGTTTCAGTAACTGCGGCTGCTACTCCGTCAATGTATAGGGTTAATGTTCCGGTGGTTGCACCGGGAGCAAAGGTGAATCCGACCAAGTGCCAGTTTCCATCAAAGGCCGTGTCGGTAGTGATGAAGTCTTTTACTGTCGTTGATGCTGTTCCGTCATTGGAAACTATTACTCTTAATGTTCCACCTGTTCCGGCCATGATTTCCCATTCCCCTCTTAATGTGCTTGCATTAGATGCATCCCAGTGGGCGAAAACAACTTTACCGGCTTGAGAGTTTCCTTTTACCCAGACCATGGCGGTCATTTGGTCTGTCACGGTGTAATTATCATGGTCGGGCAAGGTGACATAGTCGGTAATTCCGCTACCACCAACTCCTCCGTTAAAGCTGTAGCAGGTGTTCTGGACACAACTGCCGGCAATTTGTGCAGTGAGAGTGGCTCCCGTTCCGGTTCCAGTGTTATTACTCCAGGTGTCATTGTAGGTTCCATCCAAAGTGATATCGGCTTTCAAGTTTCCCAATAAAGCGTTTCTTAGTGAACCGCTGAATGCTTGAGATTTGGCGACATTCGCCTGTCTGGTTACCCCTCCCATAGAGACAATAATTAAGCCGGAAAGAATTCCGATGATGGCGATTACAACCAATAGCTCAACTAGCGTGAAAGCTTTTTTGAACATTGAAGACATATGTTTATTTTTTATATTTATATTATACTACTTGATTATCCAGCCGACAAGCAAACTTTGCGGACAAGCATTGATGCTGGTGACCGGGTCAGTGACATTGATGAAGGAAATATCGGTTTTTTTTATCGTTTTTAATTTCTGCTTCAATTCTTCGGCCTGTTCTAAATTATCTCCATGAGAGATAACAACTCGCAGTCTTCTTCCTTCTCTGATGTCTTTTCGTGATTCTCTTTCTATCTTATTAAACAACGCTATTGCGAAATCATCGGTTCTGATTGTTTCGGTGGCGGCGATTCTTCCGTGCCTCATTTCTCCCAAGGCATATCTTGTTTCTTGTTTTTTAGAAAACCAGAAAGGTTTTTTCTTTTCTTTATTCCACCAGTCTGATTTTTCAACAATGCAATAAAGATTGGTTTTAAGAACGGCTGTTTCCATTTTTTTCAATATTTCCCTTATCTTTCTTTGTTCGGTGATCATTTCCAAAGCTTCAAGAGTTAAGAGAGATTGTCCGGCGCTGACATTTCCCGAATCAATGACAAAGACGTGCTCTTTTTCAACATAGTTGAGCATTTCTTTTCCCTTGACTGCGGCCTCGTAGTTTTTGGAAAGCTTGGAAGAAGAGACGATGCACAAAATGTCCTCGAATTTTTCCAATTGTTTTTTAAATGATTCCATGAAAAATTCAGGAGAAATCGGCTCTATTTTGGGTTGGGAAACAACGCCTTGTTTTTTGGCCTCCTTGATCCTTTGGCAGATGTTTTCTCCGACAATACTCTCCCCTTCCGGCCAGCTGATTCTTAAAGGAATAACTTCGATTCCGTAGTGGGAAACTATTTTGGCTGAAAGTCCGGCTCTTTCATCAACAATGATTCCTATAGAAACATTTTCGACTGATTTTTCTCCGGTAACCTCTTTGGCCATATCCTCGATTCTCAAGTTTTCAATCGTTCCCATTTTCTTGATAATATCTCTCACTTCATATGGGTCGTCGGTGTGAATGTGGATTTTAGTTCTCTCCCCCACTTGAATCACATCAAGGCAGTTGCCCAAGTGATGCAGTTTTTCTTTAACTTGTTTTTCTGAGTAATCTCCATCTTCGAGTAGAGCCACCACTTCGTATCTGTTGGAAAGAATCTGGACGAATCTTTTCGGTCTGCTCATTTCTTCCTTTTCATATGACTTGATGACAAAAGGATCGGATTGTTCTTTCAAGGTATCCAAATATGTTTCAAGAATCATTAAAAAGCCCAATCCTCCGGCATCAACCACTCCCGCTTTTTTCAATACTTCCATTTTGTTGGGGGTGTCTAATAACGCAGCATTGGCTTTTTCCAAGGCGTGATAGAATATTTTTACAATGTCTTTTTCTTCGTCCGTTTTTTCTTTTATTCCCAGAGCAAAGGCTTGAATGACATCAAGCATGGTCCCCTCTTTCGGGTTCTGGATGGAGTCCTTGGCTCTTTCATATCCTTTATAAAAAGCTTCGCCCAGCTTTTTCGCATCGACTGTTGGTTCTTTGCTGATGATAGGAAGGAATCCAGCTAAAAATCCGGTATAGATTATACCGGTATTGCCTTGAGCAAAAGTCAGAGCACCATCTAAGGCGTCATTGCTCAGTTCTTCGATTGAAGAATATTCTTTGTTCTCGACGGCGTCTTTTATTCCTTTGAGCGTTGCAGCCAAATTATTCCCCGTGTCTTGATCAGGCACCGGGAAAACATTGATTTTGTTTACCTGCTCTTTATCTCTTTCGATTCTTTCATAGGAGAAAAGCAGCATTTTCTGTAAGTCTTTTTGAGATAGTTGGTCCATATTAAAAACAATCTACTATAATGGTAAATTCTTTCTTATTTCACTCGATTTTCTACATCTTCTAATATTTTTTTGGCCAAATCTTTTCCGCCCAATCCAAAAGCGATTCCCAGAGTAATCACGATTACCGCGACGACCCCGATGAAGATGGTTAATACCAATGTCTGAACAATCTGCAATTGGTAAAGGATGGCCAAGATTGCCAAAATCCAGGCGCCCGAAGAAATAATGTCGCCCAGGAAATTGGAGTAAATTATTTTTTCTTTATCCAAGCTGCCGACAATTATTTTTTTGCTGAAATCGGCGATAAAGACGGTAAAGATAAAGATGATTATTGCGATGAAAATGTTGGGATAATATTCAATTACTCCCCCAACCAGTCCGCTCACTGTTTTCAAATTTAGAACATCGAGGGAAATAACCAAGAAGAGCAAGAAGAAATATATTTCAACGATGATTCCGAAGAATTTGGGAACATTCAGTTTGGCATCGAACCTGTCAAAAAAGCTTTCCCAGCCCAAGGCCTTGAGCATCTGGTTTAAGCGTAGTTTGTTTAAAAAATTGATGACGACAGCTCTTATTCTTCCGGCGATAATCCAGCCGAAGAAAAGAATGATTAGGGCCCAGAGAAGGTCGGGAACGCGAACTAACAATTCTTGATAAAATAATTCAAATATATTTTGCATATAATAATTGGTTATTTTTTAACCTTTTTAATCTTATATTACCACTTGGCTTTGTGCAACCCCAGATTGTACCCAACTCTGTTGCATAAAACATGTATTAAGAATGTCAATATAAAGAGGGTCAGCCAGAATTGCAAAGAAAGATGAACCAGGGGTTGGATAAAGATAAAGGCCCCGATGACATAGTTGGTTTGGTCAAAAGGGACAAAAGCGACTCCCGGCCTCAATCTCAACCTTCTTTTAAGGAAAGCAAATCCGATATCCCCCGCTATTATTCCGATTGACAGCAGCAATCCCAAAACCCAGCCGTTTATACTATTGATATTCAATCCGATGGTTTGATAGAGATTAAGGTTATAATAGTTATGGATAAAGATGAATAACGGGGTTAAGAAGGTGCAAAAGATGATTTCACAGACCACTCCCCTCCATGTTTTATGACTGCCGAAAATAGGCATTCCTTTTATCGTTTTTCCTCCGTCAATCGGTTTATTCAAGCTATTCAAAATATTGAAAGTATTGGCCAAGGGAGGAAAAGCATTGGCGATCAATGCTGGCATGAAGAAATATATGACTGATAGTATATATAGGTAGCTAATCACAAAATTTATTGGATAATCTATTCATTGATTAAATTATATAATAAAACTCGACTATATTCAATCAGCTTTTAATGATTTTCTTTTCTGTCCCGTTTCTCAATCTTTTGATATTCTCTCTATGCGTCCAATATACTATTGGAATATAAAGTAGGCCAAGTGTCAAGTAGGCAAAAGAATGGGTTTGCAACCAGAACAATAAAGGAATAAATAAAATGATTATAAGATTGGTTAAGCTCATTATCTTGATGGTCCTTAAGAAGACGATCCAGCCCAAGAATAAGATTAACGAGTATTTCCATCCTAAAACCCAGATGATTGAAGCAAAGACACTTGAGATGGCCTTCCCTCCTTTGAATTTAAGCCAAACGGAAAAGATGTGACCGAAAACCGGCGAAATGACCACTGCGGCCATGTACCATTCATTGGTTATATATCGGCTGGCAATATATATAGGTATGATTGCTTTGATTACATCCAATGCCCCGACCAAGACAGCGTATTTAAAACCAAGGACTCTGGAAACATTGGTTGCTCCGATATTACCACTTCCCTGCTTGGTAATGTCAGAACCTTTTAATTTGGTTATTATGTAGCCGAAAGGAATCGAACCGAAGAAGTAACCCAGAGTAACGAAGATTACTAACAATATGTTTTGGTCCATATGTATTTATTAGACTAATAATAGTCGGGATGCCGGGATTTGAACCCGGATTACAGACTCCCGAAGCCTGCATAATGCCATTATATGACATCCCGATGTGTTTCACGTGAAACACTCACTGAACATGTTTCACGTGAAACATTTTAAAGGTTTTGATTCTGGACACGATTCTGGACATTCTGGACACGATTCTGGACAAACTGTGGATATTCTGGACAAATTGGGGACAATCTGGACACGATTCTGGACATATGTGGACCTGATAAGAATCGGACTTATATTACTACCGTGTGAAGGTAGCGTTCTACCATTGAACTACAGGTCCGGGAATGTTTCACGTGAAACATTTGAAACGTTTCACGTCGCATATTCTTCCCTACCTTCTTTTCGACTATGCGATTATATCTTCTTTTTAAATAATAATCAATCATATATGTGGACCCGATGAGAATTGAACTCATATCTCTGCAATGCGAATGCAGTATTCTACCGTTGGACTACGGGCCCATGGATGTTTCACGTGAAACATCTGGCAAGACGTCCAAAATGTTTCACGTGAAACATTGGGAGGCGTGTTTCACGTGAAACACTTAGCTGACCCAGTATTTTTCTTTAGTCATTTGATCTTCCTTGACTATGACCTTATCCCTTTCTTCTTTGGCTTTTTTGGCCAAATCCTTTAATTCCGCCTCATTCAAGTCACCTAATTCCGATAGTTTCTTCTTTAAATAGGTTTTGGTGTTATTTTTGGGGTCTTTTAAGACCTCTTCAAATAATACATCCAATATCATGCCTACTTTGGCTGATGGCTTTATATCTAATGCTTTCATTACATCTTCTCCGTTAATTTTTAACATTTTAACGGAAATGGGGTCTTTGCTCACCTTTTCAATCATATATTTGAAGTGCCTTAGCTTGTATGGTTCGGCTTTGGGACAACCGGACCCGATTCGATCAGCCATCCTTAGTTCCAACAAGTCCTCCATATTCTCGGCTCCGACATTTCTGACCAATCTTCTCACTGAAGCCTCTCCAACTTCATCAACGTTATAATAGAAGAGGTGATATCTGACCAAATTAACTATTTTTTCCACATCTTTCTTGGGAAATCTCAAGCGATTGAGTATTTTCTCGGCCATTTGGGCCCCAACCATCTCATGGTTATAGAAAGTGGCATCATTACCATTGCCTCTTTTGGTTCTCGGTTTGCCAACGTCATGAAGTAATGCAGCCATGCGAACTTCGAATTTATAAGCTTTATGACTTGCGAAATGAAGGCATTCCAAATTATGCTTATAGCAATCATAGATATGATGCTTGTTTTGGCCAACTTCATATCCTTCCTCCAGTTCCGGTATTATATAGGCTAATAACCCTTTATTTCTCAATGATTCGATTCCGGCAGCCGCATTTTCGCTGTTAATCATCTTAATCAGCTCATCTCGTATCCTTTCCTGAGATATTTTCTTCAATAATGGGGCATTATCCTTGATTGCCTGCTTGGTTTTCTCTTCAATTACCCAATCATTACCCAAAGTGGTCTTTAATCGAACCGCTCTCATCATTCTCAAAGCATCTTCTTTAAATCTTTCGTTTGGATTGCCAACCGCTCTCAAAATATGGTTCTCAAGGTCGGTTTTTCCATCAAATAAATCAATAATCTGCATTTCCGAGCCGTTTTTCAGGGATATTGCTATTGAATTGACGGTAAAGTCACGTCTTTTCAAGTCTTCTTCAATGGTTTTTGACCAAGAAACCTTGTCCGGATGCCTACTGTCAGAATAAGTCGCTTCATTTCTATAGGTAGTTATCTCAATAACCTCAAACTCTTCCTTTTTGACAGGAAAGGCGACTCCGACCGTTCCAAAGTCGTTTTCATAGAAAGTTTTAATTTTCAGTTTTTCAAAGATTTTTTGGGTTTCTTCAGGTAGGGCATTGGTGGCCACATCCCAGTCAGCCGGGGTTACATTTCTCAAAAAATCTCTGGTGCAGCCCCCGACAATGTATGCCTCAAATCCGCTTTTTTGCAAAGCGTCTATACAAAACAAGACATTCTTGGGAATTGATTTCAAATCAATTTTCATGTTTCTATAATATAATATATTTTCTGACTTGACAACTGGTTTTCTTTTGCTAAAATGAAATTAAGAATAAGCAGTTTTTTGATTGGTCGGATTGGTCCGATCTTTTTAATAACAATTCGTATAAATAATAAATAAAAACAATATGGATTTTCAATCATTTTTATCAGCCATGACTCAGATTTCCGACGAGAAAGGACTGTCTCCGGAAAGAGTTTTGGATACGGTAGAACATGCCTTGGCTTCGGCATACAAAAAAGAATACGGCAAGAAAGGCCAGGTTATCAGAGCCAAGATCAATCCCAAGACCGGAAAGGTTGATTTTTGGAGGGTGAGAAGTGTTGTCGATGACACCATGGTTTATATCCCCGAAAGAGTCGAAGAAGTTGAAGAGGGAGCAGAGATAGTGGAAGAATTAAAGATTAAAATTAAAGACAGCTATCGACCGACCGAAGCTGAATTGAACACTGAAGAAATTGAAAAAGAAGGGGAAGCTGCCGAAAGAAGAGTCAGGTACAATCCGGAAAAGCACATGTTGATAGAAGAAGTTGAAGAAGAAGGATTGAAGCTGAAAGCCGGGGAAGAAGAAGTCGTTCCCTTGGAAAGCAGGGATGATTTTGGCAGAATCGCTGCTCAAACCGCCAAACAAGTGGTTCTTCAGAAGATCAGGGAAGCGGAAAAAGAAACTGTTTTGGCTGAATATAAGTCAAAAGAAGGGGAAATCGTCAGCGGAATCGTTCAGAGAATCGAAGGCTCTAATATCTACTTTGATATCGGCAAGTCCTTGGGAGTTTTACCCAAAGAAGAACAGATAAGAGGAGAGTTTTATAAAGAGGGACAGAGGTTGAAGCTGTATATTTTGCGCGTGGATACAACTCCCAAAGGCCCGATTATTCTATTGTCTCGCAGCTATCCCAAGCTTATCTCCAAATTATTCGAATTGGAAGTTCCGGAAATATCCGGAGAGCAAGTGGAAATTAAAGCCATTGCCAGAGAGGCCGGCTCAAGAACCAAGATTGCCGTTGAATCGTCGGCCGAAGGAGTTGATCCGATTGGAGCCATGGTTGGTCAAAGGGGAGTGAGAGTGGCTGCGGTCATGTCCGAACTGGGCGGAGAAAAGATTGATATTATCGAATATCATCCCGAACCGACCAAGTTCATTGCCAATGCTTTGTCTCCGGCTAAAATCATTGATGTCATCGCTCAAACCAAGAACACCGCCATCGTTGTTGTTCCCAAGGACCAATTGTCTTTGGCTATCGGCAAAGACGGACAGAATGTGAGATTGGCAGCCAAATTGACCGGTTGGAAAATTGACGTTAAGAGCGAAGACCAGGTTAATGAAATCAATAAAGAAGAAAAAGAGTTGGATATTGAAGAAGAATCAGAAGAATAACATTAAAGAGATGAAATACGAAATCAAAGAAATATCGGAAATAAAAAGAAAAGCCGAGGTTGAAGTGACGGCCGAAGAATTCGACAACTACTATAATCAGGCCCTTTCTGAAATAACCAAGAGTGTTGAATTGCCCGGCTTCCGCAAGGGCAAAGCACCGGAAAAAATGGTGGAGGAAAAAGTAAATCCAGCCAATGTTTTGTCCGAAGCAGCCGAAGCGGCCATTAGAGACAATTGGATAAAAATACTTAAAGAAACAAAGACGGAAGCGGTGTCCCAACCCCAAGTGGAAATAGTCAAAATCGCCAAAGGAAATCCATTTGTTTTCAATGCCGAATTTGAAGTTTTGCCAGTGATTAAATTACCCGACTTGGAATCAATCAAGAAAAGCATTAAGAGGGAAGAGATTAAAGTTGAAGACAAGGAAGTGGAAGACACTTTGAATTGGCTTCAGCAATCCAGAGCCAAGTTTATGAATAAAGAAAGCGCTTCTGAAAAATCAGACCTGGTTGAATTTTCTTTTAATTGCTCAACCATTAAAGACGACCCGATAAAGAAAGACAGGATTGTTTTGGGCAAGGGTCACTATATCAATGGAATGGAAGATGCTTTAATCGGTATGAAGAGGGGAGAGGAAAAGGATTTCGAAACAGAAAATCCTCAGGACAAAAAAGAAAAGGTAACCATCCACATTAAAGTTGATTCGGTCCAGAAAATGGAACTGCCGGAAATCAATGACAAATGGGTTAAAACCTTGGGCAACTTCGCCACTGTCGAAGCATTAAAAACAGACATTAAAAAGGGGATAGCCCAAGAGAAAGAGTTTGCTGAAAAGCAGAAACAGAGAGAGCAAGCCATAACAAAAACATTAGAAAAAGTCAAGTTTGAAGTTCCTCGTGCTTTGGTTGAAAGGGAGGCCGAGATGATGATTGAAAATGTAAAATCAAGAGTGCAGTCAGAAATCAATATGTCTTTCGAAGAATACCTTAATCAAATCAAGAAAACTGAGGAAGACATGAAGAAAGAATTTGATAAGATTGCCGAAGAAAAAGTTAGGGGATTCTTGGTCTTGCACCAAATAGAGAAAGATGAGAAAATACAGATAGACGATAAAGAAATAGAAGAGAAGATAGAAGAAATAATCAGCCAATATCCAGACAAGGAAAGCGCCAGAAAAAATATGGATATGGAGCATGTGAAAATGCATATTGAAGACGAATTGAAAAGAGAAAAGATTTTCCAAGTATTCGGATGTTAAAAATATATGGACAGAAACAGAGAACAAATTATTACGGAACTCAAGGAATTCTTTAAAGAAAGAAAAGATGTTGTTTTCGCATATTTGTTCGGTTCGATTGCTTACAATAATTACACCTCCAAGAGTGATATTGATGTGGCTGTATTTTTGAAAGGAAAGGGAGACCGCTTTGACAAAAGATTGGAATTGATAATCGATTTGGAGCAGGAGTTCAAAAGAGATGCTGACGTTATCGTTCTAAATGATGCGAAGTCTTTATTTTTAAAATATTTTATAGTTAAGGAGGGGGTGGTCGTTGCCGATAAAGATAAAGACAAGAGAACGGAGTTTGAATTTAGGACTTTGGAAAATTATTTTGATTATCTGCCTATTTCAAGGATGTATGATGACGCTATTTTAAGCAAAATATGACAAAAACCAACTATCAAAAAATAATAAGGAAACTGGATAGTTTGAGAAAGCATTCGCAGTATTTAAAAAGACTTAGAGATAAAGTAAGCAGTTTTGAGGATTATTCTTCCGATTTCGAGATTATCGGCAGTACCGAAAGATATCTTCAGCTTTGTGCGCAAAGTATTATCAGTATTGTTCATCTGATTATTATCGATATGGATATGAATAAACCAGAGGATAATTATGAAGCGATATCGATAATATTTAATAAGGGGATAGTTTTTGAAGAAATGGCCGACAATTTGATCAAAATAGTCGGACTGAGGAACGCTCTAGTTCATGAATACGAAGATATAGATAACAAGAAAATTTATGATGTTCTTGTAAATCGGCTTGAAGCCATGGATGAGTTTGAAAATATTATTAGAAAATATATCGGTTAAAAATATGTTAATTCCAACAGTCATTGAAAAAACACAAGCAGGGGAGAGGGCATATGATATATATTCCCGACTTTTGAAAGACAGGATTATTTTCCTATCTGGCGTGGTTGACGACCATATGGCCAATACTATTGTCGCCCAAATGTTATTCTTGGCTTCCAAAGATCCCAACAAGGACATTCAATTGTATATCAACAGTCCCGGAGGATCAGTTACCGCTGGTCTGGCCATATATGACACAATGCAATATATCAAGCCCGATGTTTCCACTGTTTCAATAGGAATGTCGGCTTCAATGGGAGCGATGATTCTTGCCGCCGGAGCCAAAGGCAAGAGATATGCTTTGCCCAATTCAGAAATCCTTCTTCATCAGGTGATGGGAGGAGCCAGAGGACAAGCTTCGGAAATTGAAATTACCGCCAAGCAGATTTTGAGGATAAAAGAAAACATTAATAAGATTTTATCCAAGCATACCGGACAGCCCTTGGCGAAAATCGCCAAAGATACCGACCGAGATTTCTATCTCACCGCCGAAGAGGCGAAAGAATACGGAGTGATTGACGAAGTCATCTATCCGAAGAAGTGATTCTCTGTTGACATTAAGCTCAAAAAAAGAGAAAATATATTTGATAAAACAAAATTCAAATGAATTTTAAAAAATTAAGAATATTTTTTCTGATAACTCTGATAATTATCGGAATAGGCTCCGGTGTTTTTCAGTATGTGAAAACATTTCAGGCGGAAATAGTTTCGGCTTATCAGAATAACAAGCCCGCTGCCGGACATTCTTGGACCGAAATGCAATGCACTTCCGATTTGTGCATAACTAATAATAAAGTGGGAGTAGGAACGGACAGCCCGAGCCAAAAACTGGAAGTTAATGGAAGTATATTGGCAACCACGGATATTTGTAATGGGTCGGGGGCTTGTTTAAGTCAAATAGAAGATTTTATCGGTGCTCAGCCGACGGCCGGAGGAACCGACCATACCAGAGAGATGTGCACTTCTGCAGGAGGAACTCTGGTCGATATTGGTTTAGCCAATCCTTTATGTCGTTTTGATTTGAGTGCATGTCCGAGCGAATGGCATCAATATTTTAATTGGGGAACTCAACCAGTTGTTACTTGTACACACGCTTTTAATTGTTCTTGGTGCGCGGACTCGAGTTGCACAATTGGTCCTTATCCATGGGGTAATAATGCTATCGCTACTTGTACTTATTATACATTTTTAGGTGCTTGTAATTCCCAATCTAACTGTACTTTGCAAAATCCCGCCACTTGTACTAGTTATTACACCCAAGTCGGCTGTTATTAATTTTTAAAAATAAATGTCACAGATATTCAAAAACAAAAAATTCATCATCACCGCCTTTACAGTTTTGTTTTTGACTACCTGCGCTTTTTTGTTCTATATTTACAGAAGCGACATTATCGGGACTTCGGCAGCCGGAGAAAACTGGCTGACAGGATGGAGTAAAAGAAAGCCTATTACTGTTTCAAATACCAATCCAACAGGGAAGCAGGGGACAATATACGGCAATCCCACATTGGGGGCTTCGGGTAAATTCGGAACTGCTACAAGCTTTGATGGATCCGGCGATTACATTTCTTTTCCCACTTCCGACGATTGGAATTTCGGCTCGGGAGACTTCACTATAGATGCCTGGGTTTATAAAAGAACAAGAGACGATGATTATAATTTTATTGCTTCTAGTAGGGGCGAAGATGGGAATGGATGGTATCTTGCTTCAGGAGTTGATGCAGGAAATGCAGACTTTTATGATCAAAACGGGACATGCAGGGTTCTTTCGAGTAGCCCCATTTCTTTAAATGTATGGACTCACATAGCTGTTGTTAGAGAGGGGTCAATCGTAAAGATGTATTTAAATGGTCAGCTTTCTAATTCCGCATCTTGTACAGGGTCTTTGGTCGTGAGCTCAAGTCCTTTGGGTGTTGGAGCAAGATATCCTGGTGTTAATTATATTGATGCAAGCATAGATGAATTCAGGATTTCCAAAGGTATTGCCCGCTGGACAGCTCCTTTTACTCCTCCTGTTTCGGCATATACTTCTGACGAGCATGACAGATTGTTGTTGCATTTAGATGAAACCACGGGAACAACCGCATACAGTTCCGATTGGGGTTCTAAATCAGGAACAGCGAGTGGAAATCCAATTTTCGGACCGGCTGGAAAATTCGGCACGACAACTAATTTTGATGGAGTTAACGACTATATTTCTTTTCCCGATTCCGATGATTGGGATCTCGATGGAGATTTCACGATAGATTTTTGGATAAAGACAGCTTCTCCTTCGACTTATCAATTCCCGATAGTGCACAGGAATTATGGCAACACTGCGGGAATGTTTCAGTTCTATATCGAGAGCTCAAAGATAAATTTTAATTCTTATAATTCTAGTGATAGTCAGACTGCAGGGATATTGCAAAGTGGAACAATCTTGGCCAATACGTGGTATCATGTGGCTGTCGTGAGAAGTGGATCAACAGCAACGATGTATATAAATGGAACATCTGTCTCCACCGATTCGACTGCGTCTGGATCTATATCAGGCGACCCTTCCAGTTTGATTCTAGGTTATTTGATCAATTATGGGGCATATTTCAATGGATCGCTAGACGAATTCCGTCTCTCTAAGGGTATTGCCCGCTGGACATCTAATTTTACGCCTCCGACTTCAGCATATACCGCTGATCAGTATGACAAATTATTACTGCATTTTAATGAGAGCGGAGGAACAACCGCATACAGTTCCGATTCCGGATCCAAGACAGGGACGATTAGCGGAGCTCCGATAATGGGAAAGTTCGGCGGAGCGATCACTTTCGATGGAACCGGTGACTATGTTTCTGTTCCCGCATCGGGCGATTGGAATTTCGGAACAAGCGATTTCACCATTGATATGTGGTACAGCGGAACTCCAGCTGCAAGGAATACTTTGATTTCGTGGGGAGATAATTCTTCGTCTCCTTCGCTTGATTTCTGGATAGGCTCTGACACCTTAGGGGTGCAGATTAATAACGGTACAGTTAGTGCTTGGTCGAGTGCTTTAACTTGGACGGCGGGAACATATTATCATCTCGCTCTTGTCAGGCGCAGCGGCATCTTCTATGTCTACAGGGACGGAGTCCAAGTCGCCACAGATGCAAGTCAGACATCTTTAAGTGTTGACATGAGTTCTTTGGCTCCGAGAGTAGGGGCTCAGACTCGTTCCGGTTATCCCGATTATTGCAATGGAACAATTGATGAGCTTAGAGTAAGTAAAGGTATTGCCCGCTGGACAGGAGCTTTTTCCGTCCCGACCGCGGCATACACCGCCGACCAGTATGACGAACTATTAATGCATTTTGGAGAAAATGGGGGATTGTCCGCATCAAGTGCCGACGACCCGAGGATATTGACTGACCATCAGGTGAAAATAAGCATTCCGTATAATTCCAGCATTAAATCAGATTACAGCGATGTGAGATTCACATCTTCTGACGGTTCAACATTATTGTCGTCTTGGATGGAAGATTATTCAACAAACAAAACAGGAACTATTGCTAATACTCCGACATTGGGAGCTTCGGGTAAATTTGGAACTGCAATTAGCTTTGACGGGAGCGACGATTATATTTCCATTCCCGATTCAGACGATTGGAATTTCGGTTCAGGAGATTTTACAATTGATTTTTGGATCAGTCCGACTTCGCTTTCATCTGCTCACGGATATCTCGGTCAGACCAATGGAGGTTCGGCTGAGCAGGGTTTTTATATATACAGAGACAATGGAACCAATAAACTTTATTTCAGATGGAGGGCTACCGACGGGGAGAGAGTCGGTTATCAATTGTCCTGGACGCCAACATTATCATGGCATCATCTGGCATTTGTGAGAAACGGAACCACCTTCAGTGTCTATATAGATGGAGTCGCCCAATCGCTTACAACCGAAGTGGCGATTAGCACTAGGACGCTCAATAATTGCGACGGAAACCTTTTTATCGGCAAGGACTCCAATGGATTTTTATTTAACGGAGCTATTGATGAGCTGAGGATTTCAAAAGGCACAGCCCGTTGGACAGGAGCTTTTTCCGTCCCGACCGCGGCATACACCGCCGACGCACAGACCAAATTATTGGTCCATCTTGATGAAACTTCGGGTACCAGTGCGACGAGCAATAATTCAACAGCTTCATTTTGGGTTAAAAATTCTTTGCTTCCTCTTGGCGACACCACAATCTATATGTATTACGGAAAATCAGATGCTATAGATGCTTCCAGTGGAGACAATACCTTTGTATTTTTTGATGATTTTAATGATTTGAGTAAATGGACGCAACAGGCGGGGACATGGTCTGTTGCTAGCGGTATTTTAACTTCCGCCAATACAGATAATTCTTATTTGAGAGCGACAAGTCAGCTGAGTCTTACGGATAATTTTGTCGCTGAAGAACGGTTTAAGCCCAATAGTGCTTCTCAAGGAGGAAATATATTGACGAAGGGAACAAATCCTTTGAGTTATAATCCTAGTTATTGGTTTGCTAGTTTTGGAAACGGAGCTCTCAACCCTCTTTTCTATATTGACCAAAGCGGGAACCATGGATCGGGAGCGGCTTTGCCGAGCGGAGTGTGGTACCGAGGAAAAGTGGCGATAAGCACATCAAGTAGTCATGCGACCTATATTTATAGTGATGGCGGAACTTTGCTTGCCAGCAAGACGGGAATAACCGCCGATTCTTCAAGTACAGGAAATTATTTCGGATTTCTTTCAGACTCAACATATCCATATAATGTGGACAGAGTTTTTTTTAGAAAATATGTTCCTAATGAGCCGACGGTATCTTTTGGTACCGAAGAAGGACTGCCAACGGTTTCCATAACTTCAGTTGCAATTTCTACCACCGATGAAGATATTTGCGTTTCCGACTCAGGAAACACCATCTGCAAAAGTGGACAACCGGTGACGTTTACATCTGTTGCTACAGGAGATGTGGAGATAAAGCTGTATATTTGCAAAGATTCAGCTTGTACGAATTGCGGAATATCAAGCACTTCCAATTGTTGGGCCTATTCTTCTTCATATGCCGCTTCAAATCCTTCCGCTATTTACGATTCATCTTGTTATTCTGGTTCTTGCGGAACGGGGGAATGTGAATATAACGAAACTCCAAATCAATACTGGGCCGAGGTTTGCGGTGCGACAGTCTGTTCGAGCATAATTGATTACGAAAATAATGTTGTTCCATAGCATGAAAAAGAAAACAGCAAACAATCTAATAGTAATATTTATTATAGGTCTATTCTTGGCGTCAGGGATTGTTTTGCTGACTCACACAAATCTTAAAACGGAAGAGGTCTATGCTACTTCGGATTGTGTTTCGACTGCTGAAGTAACTTGTACACAGACTACAAGCAGCGGATATGTTATCAATACGTATACATATGTGAGCGGTGCGGGAGCAGCAACATGGACAACTCCCGTGGGAGTAACTTCTGTTGAATATCTTGTTGTTGGAGGGGGTGGAGCTGGCGGGTTCTATAACAATGCCGGAGGTGGAGGGGGAGGAGGATTCAGGACCGCTCAAGGATACTCCGTTAGTTCCGGAACTCAATATTCCATAATAGTCGGGGCTGGCGGAATTGGAACTACATACGGACCTACTACCGGCGGTTCGGGAGGTCTTTCAAAGTTTGGAGTAATAGAAGCGGCTGGAGGAGGGGGTGGAGGAAGCTTCAGCACTCCCGATTATACATATAATAACGGGGCCCCTGGAGGTTCTGGAGGGGGAGGATTTCAAACAAAAGCGGGAGGAGCTGGTAATACACCTAGTACGAATCCTGTCCAAGGATATGTTGGTGGTGCTGGTTCTTCTGTATATGGCCGAGGAGGGGGAGGCGGAGGAGCTGGTGGAATTGGTGTTGCTGGAGCTGCGAGTTCGGGAGGAAATGGTGGACCTGGAGCATCTTCATCAATAACAGGAACGGCGACATTATATGCCGGAGGTGGCGGGGGGTCTTCGTATGACCAAGGATATGGCTTGGGTGGCTCTGGAGGGGGAGGAAATGGAGGAGTTTATGGGACTAATCCTGTAGCGGGAACGAATGGTTTGGGTGGCGGAGGAGGGGCCAATGGTTGTCCCAATCATTTATGTTCTGTTGCTGGAGCTAATGGTGGCTCGGGAGTTGTGATTATTCGCTATATTGCACAAACCTTTGGTTTTATTATGAAGAAAAGCGACGATTGTTCTTGTATATCGGCCGATGAGTGTTATACCGGAAATTGTACCAACGGATCTTGTGGATTGGGCGTCCCTACAGCTACAAACCTTACCGTTCCCTCGGAAGAAGAATAAGGATAAATACTAAAGTAAGAAAACAATGATTAAAAATAAAATTGAAAAAGTTATAATCTTATTGTTAGTTTTGTTTTTTATAACAGGAGTATCTTTATTTTTTGATCAAAGCTCAGAAAAAGATGTTAATGCAGCGGGTTGGTTGTCAGGATGGACAAGGAGAAAAGTATTAACTGTAACTAGTCCAGAGACAATAAGCAATCTTCAGGTTAAAGTAACTGTTGCATATGATTCTGACATGCAGGCTGATTTTGATGATATAAGATTTACATCTTCTGATGGAACAACTGTTTTAAATTATTGGCTTCAATCAAAAACAGACAGCTCAACTGCTACTATTTGGTTTAAAGCATCTTCTCTTGCTTCCGGTTCTAATACTCTCTATATGTATTATGGAAATTCGGGAGCATCTTCTTTGTCTAGTGGTGTAAATACTTTTGATTTTTTTGATGATTTTAGTGGTGCAAGTCTAGATACGGGAAAATGGGATGGGTCTATAGCTCTGGCAACACTTTCTGGAGGAATTATGTCAGCAACAGGAAACGGAACAAATCGTTATATTACATCCATATTGCATTTTACGTCTCCCATGGAAGCAGTTTTTAAGGCAAGTCTTGATACTGTGCAAACAGATCATTTTTTGGGACTGATGGACTGGGTTGGTCAAGAAGCGAGATGGTATGCTGGTGGTATGGATGGAGCAGGTGGAAACGCGGGCATGTATTTAAACGGAACAAGAGTATTAACTAGTTCTGCTATTACTGGATGGGGAGAATATAGAATAAAATGGTTAAGTAGTAGTGTTGCTTGGTATAGAGATGACGTGCAACAAACAGGTTCTCCTAGTTCAATATATCCTTCTGTTAGTCTTCCTGTTATGGTTAGGCCATATGATAATGGTAGGATTTGGTATTTTGATTATATTTATGTTAAAAAAGCTGCTTCATCTGACCCAACAGCTTCTTTTGGATCAGAAGAAATTATTGATACAACCGGCCCCACTATAGCTCAAGTCACAGCCGTACCGAGCCCTACCAGTGACACCACTCCCAACTATACTTTCAGCTCTAACGAGGCAGGGACTATCACATATGGTGGCAGTTGTTCTTCTGCAACTACATCAGCTACAGCAAGTAATAATACAATCACGTTCAATGCTCTCGCTGCTGGAACATACAGCAATTGTACAATCAGAGTGACCGATGCAGCTTCTAACCAAAGCAACCTCTTAACAGTCAACACTTTTACAATCGATACAACCGCTCCTACCATCGCTCAAGTCACGGCTGTTCCCAGTCCGACCGGAGATACTACCCCTAATTACACATTCAGCTCAAACGAAGCCGGTACCATCACATATGGCGGTGATTGTTCTTCCGCTACAACGTCAGCCGTATCGGGAAACAATACAATTACATTTAATACGTTATCTTCAGCTACTCACAGCAATTGTACAATCAGAGTGACTGACTCTGCTACTAACCAAAGCAATCTCTTGACAGTCAATACCTTCACAGTTGACGCGAATGCTCCAACTATAGCTCAAGTCACAGCTGTACCGAGCCCGACAGAAGATGTTACTCCCAACTACACTTTCAGTTCTGATGAAGCAGGAACCATCACATATGGCGGTGATTGTTCTTCCGCTACAACATCAGCCACGGCCAGCAATAATACAATTACATTCAATACTTTGGCAACGGGAGAACATAGTAACTGCACAATCAGAGTGATTGATGCATATAGCAATCAAAGCAATCTTTTAACAGTCAATACTTTCACAGTTGCCGCAACCGCTCCAATAATTGCTCAAGTCACAGCTGTACCGAGCCCGACAAGCGACACCACTCCCAGCTACACTTTCAGTTCTGATGAAGCAGGAACCATCACATATGGCGGTGATTGTTCTTCCGCTACAACGTCAGCCGCATCGGGAAACAATACAGTTACATTTAATACATTATTAGCCGGAACTCACAGCAATTGTACGATTAGGGTGACGGACGCATATAGCAATCAAAGCAATCTTTTAACAGTCAACACTTTTATCATCAATACGGGTAATTCTTGCTGGTATTGCGACCATTACTATGATGAAAGCAATGTCTATCAAACAGGAAAGAGCGGGTATCTCGACTTTAAATTTACATACGGGGACGGCAATCCTTCGGCCACATTATCCGGCTACAGAATCGCGGTAGACGCGACTGATTTGGCCTTGGCGAATATCGACAGTCAGGCGGATGTAATTGTTCCGAATACCACGACTTGGGTTTCCGGAGGAAGCGTCGCTCCGGGAACAATTGTGACCAATTCCCAGATTTCGGTAAAAAGCCTTCCTTCGGCCGAATTGAAACAGCTGGGATACGGGACAGGAACAGCCAAGAAAACATATTATTGGTGGGTGAAGGTCAAGAATAGCACCGATTTGGAATCAGCATGGATTCCCGGCTCTTCATTCTACGCTCCCAAGAAACACTATCCGATTGTGCGGATTGCATTGGATAAAACATCCATCGCTCCCGGAACAGATGTCCAGTATTGTGCTGGAGCAGATGTGTCCAACGAAGAAGATCCTTGCTACACAGTTTGCTGGAAGGGGACGGGAGTTCCTGTAATCGACCCGGAGAATACCGATTGGAAATGCAGCATCTGCTACGATTCAAGTAATTCGCCGGTTTCCTGTTCGACATTAAATGATGGCAATACTTTCTTTACCTGGAAGCTTCCTGCCGGTTATACGCAGGGAGTTGACTATACTCTCACCAGTGGCACTTTGAGCAGCGCTAATCCTATAATTAAGCTCACCAATGCCGCGACCGGATTTAAGATGGGACTGTCTGTTACCGGTTCGGCTTGTGCCGCGGAATTGGAAAGTAATATCCAGGCGCCTTTGCCGACCTGGAAAGAAGTTTCGCCTTTTTGATAATTTTAAGGTATAATTAAAATATGAAAAAAAGAAAAATCTTCATTTTAATATTTTTCATAATAGCCGGACTAGGAGTCGGTATATTCCAGTATGTAAAAACATTTCGAGCGGAAATAGTTGCTGCCTATCAAGCGTCAAAGCCCGCTGCCGGCCATTCTTGGACCGAAATGCAGTGTACTTCCGATTTGTGTATCGATACGACCAATCACAGAGTGGGTATTGGCACAGATAGCCCATCCAAGCCCCTTGAGGTTACCGGAGATGCTCTTTTTAGCGGGGATGTTTGCAACGGTTCGGGAAAATGTTTGGATTCAATATATGAAACGAACGTGACTCAAGGAACCAATCCAACTTGTCCTGCTGGACAAACAATTATTATGAAGGCTGATGGGGCGGGAAAATGGTATACCAGTGCCGCTTTAACCACTTGGTATCAGGTTGTCTGCGGAACATTAATGTCCAGCGACGGGACAGCTCTTTTGGTGAACAGTAATCATACTACAAAACAATGCACAGATGCCGGAGGGACTGTTATTGATGATGGTTCTGGCAATAATATGTGCAGATTCAACGTTGGGACTTGTCCATCCCTATGGAGCCAATATGGCAATTGGTCAACCACAGCACAAACCTCATGTATGGGCGGATGGCATCCTTCTTGCACCAGCCCAACTGGTTGCAATACGCCGAGTCATAGTTGGGCCAATGAAGGGCCCGGCACGTGTGGCTATAGCGGTAGTGACTATGTTGCTTGTGGTTATTCCTACGTCTGTTGTGCTCTTACTTGTACAGCAAGCAACACTCAAATCGGCTGCTATTAATCACTAAAGAAGCAATCCCTTGCCCCGGCAGGGGATTTTTGTTATACTCACAATGTAAGTATATTAACGTTAATTTTGAATTTTTGGTAATTATTTAATAATCTTAAGAATGAATTTTAGTGTAAAACTTTAAAATTGAAACTGATTATTTATTGTGCGCCAAATTTTCATACCTGAAGATATGGAAACATTTATTATCATTGCCGCAACGGCAATAGGGCTATTCTTTGGCGGAATTGTCGGATACTATATCAGACAATCGATTGCCAGAAAGAGAGCGGGTTCGATTGAAGCGGAGTTGCAGAAAAAGATTGTTCAAACCAGGCAGACGGCCGAAGAGATAATGGCTAAAGCCAAGGAAAAGGTTGAAGAAACGGAGAAGAAAAGCTATTCAAACCTTGAAGAAAGGCAAAAGGTTATTATCACTGCCGAGAATAGAATATTCAAGAAAGAAGAAGAGCTTGATTTAAGAGAAAAGCAAACCAAAGACAAAGAAACTGAAATTACTGACAAGGTTGAGAAGCTAAAGGAACTAAAGAGTAATCTCGAAGAATTAAGACAGGAATCCATTAACAAGCTGGAAAGAGTGGCTGGTTTGAGCAGGGAACAGGCGAAAACAGAGCTTTTGGATAAGGTTGAGCAAGAATACAGTGTCGAGGTTTTGGAAAGAATGAGAAAGCTCGAAGCAAGAGGAACGGAACAGTATGAAAAGAAAGCCAAGGAAATTATAGCCACGGCCGTACAGTCATATGCTCTTCCTCAGGTTCAAGAGATTACAACTTCATCGGTGGTTCTTCCTTCGGAAGAAATTAAGGGAAGAATTATCGGAAAAGAAGGAAGAAATATCCGGGCTTTTGAAAAAGCAGCCGGAGTTGAATTAATCGTTGATGAAACGCCCGGCTTGGTCATCATTTCAAGTTTTAATCCGGTGAGAAGAGAAATCGCCAAGATTGCTTTGGAAAAGCTGTTGAGAGACGGCAGGATTCAGCCGGCCAGAGTCGAGCAAGAAATTGAAAAAGCCGAAGAAGAAGTGAATAAGAAGGTAAGGGAGGCCGGAGAAGCGGCAGTGTATGAAACCGGGGTCTTGGATTTGCCGGAAAAGCTGGTTCAGGTTTTGGGACGACTCCAATACAGGACCAGTTACGGTCAAAACGTGCTATCTCACTCGATAGAAGTGGCCCATTTATCAGCCGCTTTGGCTTCGGAAATAGGCTTAAACGTTGCACTTTCCAAAAAAGCTGGATTATTGCATGATATAGGAAAGGCCCTTGACTATAAGATAGAAGGGTCTCATACTGATATTGGAGCTAAGATATTGGAGAAGTTTAACATCGACCCGGCTATCATTTCGGCCATGAGGTCGCACCATGAAGAGTATCCTTATGAAAGTCCGGAGGCCATGATTGTTCAGGCCGCTGACCAGATTTCGGGAGCCAGACCGGGAGCGAGAAAGGATAGCTTGGAAAACTACTTGAAGAGATTGGAGGATTTGGAAGACATTGCCAATTCATTTAATGGAGTTGAGAAATCGTTTGCCATCCAAGGAGGCAGGGAATTGAGAGTTTTTGTTAAGCCCAAGGAGATTGATGATTTGACGGCTCATAAGCTGGCCAGAGAAATAGCCCAGAAGATACAACAGGAATTGAAGTATCCGGGAGAGATTAAGGTTATGTTGATAAGAGAGTCGAGAACAGTAGAGTATGCGAAATAAGAAAAGGTCGACATATATATAAAAAAATAATATATACACTAAAATGACAAAAGAAGATTTAATCGAAGCAATCGTTAAGAAGACAGCCATGGCCAAGAAAGATGCTGCCGAGGCCTTAAGCACAGTTATCGAAGAAATAACAAAAACTCTATCAAAGGGTGGAGAAGTTACATTAACAGGATTCGGATCATTCAAGGTTGGACACAGAGCCGCCAGAGAAGGAAGGAACCCTAAAACAGGAGAAAAAATCAAGATTCCCGCAATGAAGACACCTAAATTCAAGGCCGGAAAAGGATTGAAGGACGCTGTTAGATAAAATCAAAAACAAGGGCCGCCTCACAATGAGGCGGTTTTGTTATTGACAAAATAAGGACAGTCGGTTAGACTGATAATTAGACCAATCGTTAGACCAATTACTTGACTAATTTTAGACCAATTAATATGGAAAAAGAAACCCAAATTTTAAAGCCATTCACAACATCTTTTTTAAAAGATTTTGTTTTGGTTCCCGAAAGGATTTCGTTTGAATCGGAAGAAGTTTTGGGCTTAGACAAAGAGCTTTCCCAATATGAAAGAGTTGTTTTAAATCCGGACATTGAAAAAAGTCTTTTAACCAAAAATGAGATTTTGGCTTCTTTCGCCATATCAAAGGCTGAAAATTCCGCATTAACGATAGAAGAAGCGGAAGAGGTTTACAATTTGATTAAAAGTAATCCTTCTTTTGATTTTATTAAAGACAAGATAGAAAAACAAAAAAAGCTCACCAAGAAAGATTATGAAAAATTGGAGTTTTTCAATATCGTTACAACTTTCAAAAAATTGAATCAAGAAAATATTTCTTTAAACGAAATTACTCCAGAGAAAATAAAAGAAATACACAAATTATTAACTCAAGGGTTGGATATATTCAAAAATTATTTACCGAATTTTACAGTATATAAATCTGGTGAATGGAGACCGGGAGACGATATTAGGGTAGGGGAATATATTCCCGCTCCTCACGAGATGATAGGGGAAGGGGTTAAAGAGCTTTTGAGCTATTTAAAAAAAGAGCGCAATGTTGTATCTTTGGCGGTATTTCATACGGCTCTGTATGCCGTTCACCCGTTTAACAATGGCAACAAGAGAGTCTGCCGTGTGCTTGAGCACATTATATTAAGACAGCTGGGATTAAATAAAAACAATCTTTACAGTACTTCCTATTATTATCATAAGGAGAAGGAGAGATATTATAAATATCTTTTAGCCTCTTTGGAAAGAAAGAATTTGAATTATTTTACATCTTTTGTCTTGGAATCCGTTGTTTTGTCTATAATTTCGGTAGTTAAAACAAGTATAGAGGTTGAAAGAGGTGACTTTATTAAAAAGCAAAACATTGATGAAAATGTGCGTAAAGCATTACATCCCCTTATAAAAAAAAGAGAAGTTCAGTTTAAAAATATATACAGGGAAAGCAAAGGTAAGATTTCTCGCCAAACATTAGTCAGTTATCTTAAAAAAGGAGTTGATGGCAAGATTTTAAATAAAAGAGAAAAAGGACGCAATACTTATTACAGCCTTAACTTATCTCTTCCCGAAGAGGGGATATATGAAAAATGGATAACATTTGCCAAAGATAAGTTATCCTATATTCCCGACGATATTTTATTGGCTTAAACAAAAACCGCAAAAGCGGTTTTGTTATTATGTGGACCTGCGGGGAATCGAACCCCGATTAAATCCATGCCATGGACTCGTGATACCATTATACTACAGGCCCGGAATCAATAAATCTATTATACGAATCTTTGCGAATATTGCAATGTGTCCCCGAGAGGAATCGAACCTCTATCTAGAGCTTAGGAGTCTCTCGTTCTATCCATTGAACTACGGGGACATGTGTTTAACAAGGTCAGAGTACCATAATTTTTTGTTGTTTACAATATTTTTTTGTGGTAGAATAAAATAAATTATGAGCAAATCACCGATTGTAGAAATTGCAAAGAGAGTGTGTCCGGCAGTAATCACTGTCGTTGCTTCTCGCGATTTACCCCAGATAGAAGAGTTTTATTTCGTACCCTTCAGAGGAGAGAGAGTTGCTTTTCCAAAAAAGATGAATGGCGACAAACAGAAGACGAAAATAGGGGGCGGTTCCGGATTTATCGTTTCCAAAGACGGATACGTTTTAACTTGCAATCACGTGGTTGAAGAATCGGATGCCGATTATACCGTTATTTTGGGCCCGGACAAGAGATATTCTGCCAAAGTGTTATCTCGTGACCCTTTGACCGATACAGCTATCCTTAAAATAGAAGATGGGGTTTCTTTTCCTTTTTTGAAATTGGGCGACTCGGACAGAGTTGAATTGGGGGAGACGGTGATTGCTGTTGGTAACCCTTTGGGAGAATTTGAAGACACTCTTTCGGCGGGAATAGTTTCCGGATTGAGCAGGAAAATCACTGCCTATAGCGGAACCCAGACAACCTCCAAGGCAACCAGTTTGAGAGGACTGATTCAGACCGATGCGGCTATCAATCCCGGCAATTCAGGAGGACCTCTTGTAAATATGAAAGGGGAAGCGATTGCTATAAATACGGCGATGATAATGGGAGCGGAGAATATCGGTTTTGCTTTGCCGGTCAACTATATCAAAGAAGATTTGGAAGAGATTAAGAAGGGCGGAAAGATACAGAGGCCGTACTTGGGAGTAAAATACATTATTTTGAATGAACAGATTGCCAAGGCCAACAAAATAGAATGTCACTACGGAGCATTGGTTGCAAGAGAGATGTTCGGTGAGCCGGCAGTAGCCAAGAATTCCAGCGCTGATAGTGCCGGATTAAAAGAGTACGATATTATTTTAGAAATCAACGGAAAAAAAATAACCCAGGATAATTCGGTCAATGATATCCTTTCGGGATGCGCGGTGGGGGAGAAGATATATCTTTTGGTTTTGAGAAACAGAGAAGAAATTAATCTGGATACAGTTTTAAAAGAAAGGAAATAGACAGGAGGTTGTTTTTAAGATAAGATAGAAACATGTTTGATAAGAATAAAATTACATTAACTTCGATTATTTCCTTTATTGGAATTTTTTTAGCTCAAACCGCCTTGGCCGTCTGTCCGGTTTGCGTGGTTGGAGTCTCGGCCGGACTGGGCTTGGCCAGGTGGCTTAAGATAGATGACACCATTACCGGTATTTGGATAGGAGGATTAACTATCGCCATGGTAATGTGGACCATTGAATGGTTCAATAAGAAGAATATCAATTTTTGGGGCAGGGATATTTTAACGGTTATCGTTTATTACGCTACGGTGATTTGGCCCCTTCATTCAATTGAAGTTATCGGCAATGAATATCACACCATTTGGGGAATGGACAAGCTTATCTTAACTATTTTTATAGGTAGTGTTGCTTTCTTCGGTTTTGAAAAATGGTACAGGGCTGACAGGGCGAAAAGAGGAAAGTCCCTTTTCCGTTATCAAAAAGTCGTCTGGGCGTTAATACCGCTTATTGTTCTATCAATTATATTTTTCTTTTTGACGAGATAAAAAGAAGGGCTACCCCTTCTTTTTCTTTTTGATGTTTTTTGTTTGCACGTTTTTAGCCTTACCTTCCATCCGAGGAGGTCTGGTCAAGCGTTCTTCGTGTCTTATGTCGTATGCTGTTTTTTTGGCCATATGTTTAATTATATTTTGGTCCAAAATATAATTGTCGTCAATGGGTGACTAACGGGATTTGAACCCGTACAAACACCTCCACAGGGTGTTGTGCTACCATTACACCATAGCCACCATGAATCAAACTGTGTCCTCGGTGCGAATCGAACGCACAACCTACGGATTAGAAGTCCGTCGCTCTGTCCTATTGAGCTACGAGGACGTGATATATAATTCATACCAAAAATATAGGTAAAAAGCAAGGAATCTTTTTGACTGAAAAGATGAAAGATGATATAAAAAGTAGGTAAAGCCGGGGCATAGTGAAACGGCTATCACGAGTCCTTTGGGAGGATTTATTCTGAGTTCGAATCTCAGTGCCCCGAAAGGATAGACGCGAGTGTAGCTCAATGGCAGAGCGATAGCCTTCCAAGCTATACATGAGGGTTCGATTCCCTTCACTCGCTCCATTAAAGCTAATGGAAAACAAAAAATTAAAAGTTGCCATCATTGGTGGGGGAGTGATGGGGCTGTATATTTCTTGGAAATTGTCAGAAGCGGGACATGAGGTCTCTCTTTTCGATAGAAAGAAAGAAGATACTTTGGGAAAAAAATGTTGTTCGGCTCTGGTTTCGGAAAGGATTAAGCAATTCATTTCCATTGAAGATAATTGTATAGAAAATGAAATATCTTCCTGTGTGATTAATTTTCCCAAAGGAAAAGTTAAGCTTAATTTTAATCCCAAACACTTGGCTTTGAATAGGGAGATGTTGATAAGCACTCTTCTTGATTTGAATAAGATTGCCGGAACGAGAATTGTTTTAGGACAGGAAATTAAAAAAGTGCCACCTGGCTTTGACCGGGTTATCGGGTGCGACGGCGCCTTTTCTGTTATCAGGAGAAGTTTGGGATTATCTGATCCTAAAATTAAAAATGGAATCCAGGCCTATTCTTTGGTAAAAAACAATTCGCATATCACAGAGACGTTTACCGATTTTGATATTTTCGGTTTTTGTTGGAAGATTCCGAAAGGAAACAGCACCGAATATGGAGCGTTGGGAAGTCAAAGCGAAGTCAAAAAAAAGATTGATAAGATAATGGGGATAAAAGATGTCGAGAAAGATTCTTTTTCGGCTGCGGCCGTTCCTTGTCCTCACTTTCCTTTATTTGATGCCGGACTGATTTTTCCCAAAGAAAAGAATATCACTCTTTGCGGGGATGCGATGGGATTAACCAAGCCTTGGAGCGGAGGAGGGATAATCTGGGGACTCCACGCCGCTGACATTTTAATTAAAACGTTTCCCGATTTCAGGAGATACAAAAAGGAAACAGTCGGGTTTTTCAAATTCAAAATATTAAAAGGACAAATATCCAATTATTTAGTCCAAACTATCGGCAAGAGATTCACCAATCTGCTTCCCAAAGAGATGGAATATGATAATGATTTTCCTTCTTTTTCGATTGCTTTTAAGAGGAAAAGGTGATAATCTTTAAACATCTTTAGGAGAGATGCCTGAGCGGTTTAAGGGGATGGTTTCGAAAACCATTGTAGGGTAATTCCTACCGTGAGTTCGAATCTCACTCTCTCCGCTTTAATTTATAGAACTATATGGCAGAAAGCATCAAACAATCTGATGTGGCAACACGTCCGCCGGTGGTGGTTGTTTTGGGTCATATTGACCACGGCAAAACATCGCTTTTGATGGCCATCAGAGATTTCAAGGTTTTGGAAAAAGAATCAGGAGGAATCACCCAGCATGTCGGTGCTTATCAAATTGAACACAATGGCAATAAAATTACCTTTATCGACACTCCTGGGCACGAGTCATTTTCGGCAATCAGAAGCAGAGGTTCAAAACTGGCCGATATTGCGGTTTTGGTCATTGATGCAGCCGAAGGAATTAAGAAACAAACCAAAGAAGCCATAACTCATATTAAAAGTGCGGGGATTTTGACTATTATCGCTTTTAATAAAATAGACAAGCCGAGAGCCAATCCGGAAATGGTCAAGCAACAATTGACCAAGGAAGACATTTGGGTGGAATCATTTGGAGGAAAAGTTCCTTCGGTTGAAATATCAGCCAAGACCGGACAAGGCATTACCGATTTATTGGATATGATTCAGTTGTTGGCTGAAGTAGAAGAGCTGAAAGCCGAATTCGGAGTTAAGGCGGAAGGAACAATCATTGAATCATATCTTGATCCTAAAAAAGGGCCGACTTCAACGGTTTTGGTTGAGAACGGAACCTTGAGACAGTCCGATTTTGTCGGAACTGATTCCGCCATTGGAAAGGTCAAGAACTTGGGTGACTTTTTGGGAAAAGAAATGAAAGAAGCCAATCCGTCCGACCCGGCAATCATTATCGGGTTTGAAAATGTTCCCGCTGTCGGAGAAAAGTTTCATGTTTATTCTTCATATGATGAAGCTAAGAGTAATTTAAAGGTGAGGGAATTGAAAACCGAGATTCTCGAAGTTGACCCGACTAAAAAGTGTTTGAATTTAATAATCAAAGGCGATGCTCAGGGATCGCTTGAAGGAATCGGAGAGGTCTTAAAGACCTTGCCTCAGGAAAATGTTTGCGTGAGAGTTCTTAAATCGGAAGTGGGGGATATAACCGAAGCGGATGTGAAGATGGGAAAAACCAGCGAAGCGGTTATCATTGCCTTCAGAGTCAAGAAAGACAAAGTGGCTGAAATTACCGCCGAGAACAACAAGGTTAAGGTCTACGACTTCAGCATTATCTATGAGTTGGCTCAAAAGGTGAGGGAACTGATGGAGAGAAAATTGGTCAAAGCCAAGGAAAGAACTGATTTGGGAAAGATTGAAGTTTTGGCTATTTTCAGAACGGAAAAGAACCGACAGATAGTGGGCGGTAATGTTATCGAAGGCGAAGTGCAGAAAGGAGCATCTTTGGAAATATTTAGGAATGGAGAAAAGATGGGACAGGGAAGAATCATTGAACTGCAATCGAACAAGAAGGATTTTGATGTTGTTAAAAAGGGGAGAGAGTGCGGTATTTTATACCAAGGCAACGAGAGGATAAAAGAGGGGGATGAATTGGTTGTATATAAGGAAGAGTATATTCAAGAAGAATTGTAATATGTTCAGAATAGAAAAAGTAAACAGCATAATACAGCAAGAACTGGGAACGATAATATTGAAGGAAATAGATTTGTTTCCCGGGACGCTTTTGACTATCACCAGAGTCGAGTGTTCGAATAACATGTTCCAATCTAAAGTATATATTTCGGTCATTCCCGAAGATAAATTTGAAGATGTCTTGGGCCTTCTCAATAGGCATATCTATGCCTTGCAACAAGTGTTAAACAAGAAGATGCAAATGAGGCCGGTGCCGAGAATAGAGTTTTTCAAAGAGAAGAAGACCAAAGAAGCGGGAAGAATAGACGAGTTATTGTTTAAGATAAAGAAGGAGGATATTGAAAAAAGCGAATAATCTTGTTATTGTTTCTTTGTGACTGGGCGTGGTGGCCAAGCAGTAAGGCAAGAGTCTGCAAAACTCTCATACGCGGGTGCAATTCCCGCCCACGCCTCACACATGCCTCGGTGCTGGAATTGGCATACAGGGCGGACTTAAAATCCGCTGGTCCTAGACCTTGAGGGTTCAAGTCCCTCCCGAGGCACACTAAATAAAAACACACCGATTTCTCGGTGTGTCTTTATATCTCTAGTACTTCGATGTATGTTTCCTTTACCCCGAATGCTTGAGCCTGTTCTAGGGTGGGGAACCATATGTCGATTTGGTATTTGCTTTTTCTTGAATGCATTCTGTCTTCTACCGTGAATACTTTGTTTCCGTATAGTTCGGGCAATTTGATTGCTGTTCCGAACGGTAACATGTTGTTGGCTACGATGCCGTCCCTTACCTCAGAACCGTTTGCGGTAATGAAGGGAGTATCGTCTGTCTGCCAGGGCGTAGAAGAGTACGCGGTAACGATAACTTTAATCTGCCTATACGTCTTTTGAACATTGCCCCCATCTCTGTCTTCCTTTTGTGAAAATAGCGCTAACGCGTTATTCTCCAAGGAATAACTCTTTTCTGTTTCATAACCTTTAGCCAAGTTAGTATTATCCGCTTTGGCATCAATGGTTAGAACCAGGGCCGAGAAAGAGAAAACAATGGCCGCGAGAAGTATAACTGTCAAGTTTTGCTTGTTAAGCATATTTAAAATCCCGCTTAAGGGATTGGTCATATCCTACCCTAAAAAGCCCTTTTTGTCAACGAGTTTGTCCACAGGACTTTTTTTGTCAATTATTTGACTTTTAGGTGTGTTTTGAGGTAAACAAAGGATAGAGGCTTTTAAATGGTACACAGAATAACGACCATCGCCGAGATGTATGAAGCTGGAGGTGATAAGCTTCCGATGACTTTGCTTATCGTTTTAAAAAGCGGTAAAACAAGGGACTGCAGAGTAAAGAGCGTTGAAGAAAAAAGAGGAGGATTGGTCGTTAGGGGTACCTACATAACAACCGGCTATTCAAAGCGGTTTGATGGGAATACTAAAGTTCTCGATCCTCAGCGCTCAAAACATGGGCGCGCTTCTTTTTTTGCTTGACTTGGTTATTATTTATAAGGTATAAATAATATGTAAGAGGTGTTGATTTGGCGAAGGTGAGCGAAAAGATCAAACTACTAATGCTCGTTCAAAACATGGGCGGTAAAATATCTTTTGACTTCAAAAAGAAGGCAACGAGAAAGATGGCGCCCGACGGTACAGAATTTTCGATCAAGGAAGTTATCGTTCAAAACGAAACCGCTCGCATCATTGTTTTTCCGGTCAACAATCCGGGAAGAGCATTGTCGATCGATGGAGGTACGATGATTTCTGCAATTGAATGCGGATCAAAGGTTCTTGTCTTTTAATTAAGACAGGATAATTATTATTTTATGACACACCACAAATTGGTGTGTTCATGCTTTATTATTTAAAGACTGTTTTTTATTTATTATTTAAGGTATAATTATTTAAAGGTCAGCAATTAATATTTTTAAATTAATTTTATTATGAATTATAAAAAATATAGAACATTTTTTCTTGTTTTTTTAATAATCGTTGCTTTTGGTTCTGGGATTTTTCAATACATAAAAACGTTTCAATCTGAAATAGCTAAGGCATACGATGGAACAAAGCCGAATATTGGTCATTCTTGGAGTGAGATGCAATGCACCTCTGATTTATGTATCGATGATGTTAGTCATGAAGTAGGAATAGGAACAGACAATCCTACCGAAAAATTAGAAGTTACGGGAAATGTTAAAGCTTCTGGAAGTATCTGTGGAGCAAACGGATGCGTCGGCGAATTTGAACTAGGAACAGCGTCTACTACTTGCGATTCTAGCACTAAAACATTGATGAGGTACGATCTAACAAGCAATCAAGTGGAATTTTGTAATGGAACTGGCTGGCAAGTTCTTGATTCTATTTCTAAATCATATGTTTCAACTTGTATTTCTGGAAATGGCTTAACCTGTACAGAATCTACCGTTGGTGCGTCCGCTGTTTATAAATATACTTTATCTGGAACTCCAGGAGCTGCTACATGGAAAGTTCCTTATGGGGTAACATCTGCTGAATACATCGTCGTTGGAGGCGGAGGTGGCGGAGGAGGGTATGGTGGAGGAGGCGGTGCCGGAGGAGTTTTAACGGGAACAATTTCTGTAAATCCCGGAAGTTTTTATGAAATCAATGTTGGTGCAGGAGGAGCAGGAGGTCCTGGAGAAGCCTATCCTGGTGCAACAGGATCAAATTCTGTTTTTGGCTCCATTAATGCTTATGGAGGCGGTGGCGGAGGTAGCTGGAGTGATACAGTGTCTATTCGTACTGGAAAAGACGGAGGTTCTGGAGGAGGTGGAGCAATGAATCGAAGCTGTAATGCAATGGGTGTAGGAGGAAATGGTTTGACTGGTCAAGGATATGCTGGTGGCAATAGTACTACTAATTTATATACTAATGGCGGAGGAGGTGGGGCAGGAGGAGTAGGAGGAACGGCAACATCTAGTTCGGGGGGTGCTGGTGGAACTGGCGTAGCTTCATCCATTACAGGTACATCTCTTTATTATGGTGGTGGCGGAGGCGGAGGATCATTGTCTGCTGAAAAGACTGGTGGGGCAGGAGGAACTGGAGGAGGTGGGGCAGGAGGAGGTGCTGGTGAAGCTGGTTCTAATGGTGTCGCAAATACTGGTGGCGGAGGAGGCGGAGGAGGCTGGAATGGTGTTGGTTATGGTGGTGGGGCAGGAGGGTCAGGTGTTGTAATTATCAAATTTACAAAACCTTAATATTTTTTATAAATAATTTAATTTCAAAAAACTTTCAATCTTGTTTTATTTTTTGAGTAAAAAATATTTACTTAGATACGTGTATTCCAGGATTGTGAATTGACTATTTTTTCTTTTAATTTTACCCGCCCTCTAATATTTATTCGGAGGGGGGCAAGCGGTGTTGTTTTATGTTGTCGCAAGTCTCCCATCATACTCTTTTCGTATTTTTTGAGGCCTGCAGAACATTTACTTGATAATCTTAAACCTTTGTGATATAAGGATGATATGCAAAACGAAACATTACAAAAACTAACCGATAACGTTCAGATTCCCAGAAATGGTGAAATTGTGGACGGAAAGATTCTCGCTATAGAGAATTCTGCCATGTATTTGGATATTGGCCCGAGAAAAACGGGAATTATCTATGGTGCGGAATATCAGAACGCCAAAAACGTTTTGAAAAACATTAAGGTAGGGGACACTATCTCTGTTAAGGTTGTCACACCTGAAAACGAAGAAGGATTCGTTGAATTGTCGTTGAGAGAAGCCGAAAAAGAATTGGCTTGGAGTACAATCAAAGAAAAGAAAGACCAGAACTTGGAATTTGCGGTAAAGATATCAAAGGTAAATAAGGGAGGCCTTATTACCGAAGTTGCCGGCATTCCTGCTTTCTTGCCGACATCACAGTTGTCACCTGACAACTATCCCAGAGTACCCGAAGGAGACAAATCAAAGATATTAAGGAAGTTACAGGGCTTCATTGGACAGGAAATCAAAGTTAAGATTCTTGATTTTGACGAAAAGACAGGCCAGGTTATCTTGACCGAAGAATCCAAAGAGAGCGAATCACTACAGAAAGCCATTAAAACCATTAAAGTGGGGGATATTGTTGAAGGTAAGGTTTCGGGAATTGTTAATTTCGGAGCTTTCATCAAATTCAATTTACCCGACTCAAAACCTGAAGACGCAGCATTGGAAGGATTGGTTCATATTTCTGAATTGGATTGGCAGCTGATTGAAGACCCGGCCCAGGTGGTTGAAGTTGGTCAGGATGTTAAAGCTCAAGTTATCGATATTTCTCAAGGCAGAGTTTCTTTATCTCTAAAGAGCTTAAAGAAAGACCCTTGGCAGAATTTAAACTACAAAACCAGTGATACTCTTAAAGGAGTTGTTGTCAGATTCAATCCTTTCGGAGCCTTTGTCCAAATAATTGACGGAAACAAGGACAACGACACTAAAATACAGGGATTAATACATATTTCCGAATTCGGTTCAGAGGTCAAGATGAAAGAGAAGCTTGAATTGAACAAGGAATACGAATTCCAAATATTAAGCTTCCAGCCTCAAAGACATTGGATGTCTTTAAGAATAAAATAAAACATATATGAAAAAGAGCCCTATCTCAGGTCTCCTTAAGAATATCTTTTTAGTTATTATTGTCTTTTTGGTCCTTGGACTTATTTTCGGGATGTTCAATATTCCGAAAGAAACAATTAATAAAATATCCATTACCCAGCTGGCTCAGGATGTCAACGACGGAAAAGTTAAAGAGATTAAGATATTAAATAATGATATTTCAGTTGAGTATGTTGATGGGGTCAAAGCTGAAAGTAATAAAGAGACGGGAGATACTTTAGGTCAGGCCTTGCTTGATTACGGAGCTAACCAAGATAGCATTAAAAAGGTCTCTTTTGTTTTCAACGAGCCGGACACTTCTTGGGACTGGGTGGGAACATTTTTAATTATGGTTGTTTTTCCTTTGGTTTTATTCGGAGTATTTTTTTTCATGCTGTTTAAGAATGCCAAAGCCGGAGCGGCCCAGAGTTTTGACTTTACCAAAGCCAAGGCCAAACTGTTCGGAGCCGAAGGCCATCCCAAGGAAAAGATCACCTTTAAAGATGTTGCCGGATTAAAGGAAGAAAAACAAGAATTGGAAGAGATTGTTGATTTCTTGAAGAATCCCCAGAAATATTTGAAGATGGGAGCGAGAATTCCCAAAGGAGTTTTATTAGTCGGTCCGGCCGGATGTGGCAAGACGTTGTTGGCGAGAGCGGTGGCAGGGGAGAGTAATGTTCCTTTCTTTTCCGTTGCCGGTTCTTCTTTTGTCGAGATGTTCGTCGGAGTCGGTTCGGGCAGAGTGAGAAGTTTATTTACCGCCGCCAAGAAACAGCAACCTTGTCTTGTCTTTATCGATGAGTTGGATAGCATTGGAAAGGCTAGAGGTCCGGCCATAACCGGAGGGCATGAAGAAAGGGAGCAGACCTTGAATCAATTGTTGACCGAGATGGACGGATTTGAGAAGAACGACAAGATTATTGTTTTGGCCGCCACCAACAGACCGGATGTTTTAGATCCCGCTTTATTAAGGCCAGGCAGGTTTGATAGAAAGGTTGTTATCAATCTTCCCGACATTAAAGAGAGGGAAGATATTCTGGCGATACACTCGAGAGGAAAACCTTTATCTGCTGGTATTAAACTGAGAGAAGTGGCGGAAAGAACTCCCGGTTTTTCCGGAGCGGACTTGGAAAATGTTTTTAACGAAGCGGCTATTTTAGCTGCCAAGAAGAACGTCAAAGAAGTGGTTCAGCAGGACTTGCTTGATTCGATTGAAAAGGTTTTGTTGGGGCCGGAGAGAAGGAGCCATATCATGACCGACAAAGAAAAGGAAATCACCGCCTATCACGAAGCCGGGCATGCTTTGATTGCCGCCAAGATTTCTCACGCCGAACCGGTAAGGAAGATATCGATTATTTCCAGAGGAATGGCAGCAGGATATACTTTAAAGGTTCAAAAGGAAGAAAGAATGCTTCGAACCAAGAAAGAATTCGAAGCGGAATTGGCTGTTTTGCTGGGAGGATTTTCTTCGGAGAAAATAATATTCGGAGATATGACTACCGGAGCCTCTGATGATTTGAATAAGGCATCTCAATTGGCCAGAAGCATTGTTAAGAAGTATGGTATGTCTTCTTTGGGACCGATTGTGTTTGGAGATAGGAACAGGGAGATATTCTTGGATTCTGAGAGCGAAAGCAAGAATTATTCCGAAGGAGTGGCGGTAAAGATTGATGATGAAGTGGAAAAGATAATATTAGAAGCACAGAAGGAAGCGGAGAAGATATTGAAAGAGAATAAAGATTTATTAACCAAAATTGCCAAGACCTTGATTGAGAAAGAAACAATTGAAAGAGAGGAATTTGAGGAGTTGATAGGGAAGTAACTCCTGCGCGTGTAGCTCAGTTGGTTAGAGCACAGCTCTTATAAAGCTGGGGTCGATGGTTCGAGTCCATCCCCGCGCACAATAGACAATTTTGTCTTTTTCTGTTAACTTATTTTTGTTGACTAAAAGCCCCAAATCGCCTAATATAAAGAAGAGCTCTTTCCACAAAAGGGGCGTATAGCTCAGTTGGTTAGAGCGTTACGTTGACATCGTAAAGGCCCCCTGTTCGAGTCAGGGTACGCCCACAGTTTGAGTAATAAAGATAATAAACATATGGCAGAAGAAATACAAAAAGAAGAAAATGCCGCTGAGGTTGTTGAGACTGAAGTTGCAGAAGAGATAAAAGAAGAACCCGTCGAAGAGAAGGGGATTATTGAATCTAATTTGAAAGGTGATTTGCCCGACATTAAAACCGGAGACATGGTTAAGGTTCATCAGAAGGTTAAAGATGTATCGGCTAAAGACAAGAAAGTCAAAGAAAGAATTCAGATTTTTGAAGGACAGGTTTTGGCTAGGAAGCACGGCAAAGGAGTTTCGGCTACAATTACCGTGAGGAAAGTTGTTGACGGAATCGGAGTGGAAAGAATTTTCCCCATTCATTCTCCTTTTATCGAAAAGATAGAAATTGTGAGAAGCGGAAAGACAAGAAGAAGCAAGCTATACTATTTGAGAACCGCTAAAGGAAGAAAGGCAAAGTTGAAAACAAAAGAATCAAAGGAAGCGGCTGAATAGGGCGAGTGATGAAATTGGCAGACATCTATGCTTGAGGTGCATAGGGGATTATTCCCGTGCGGGTTCAAGTCCCGCCCCGCCCACATAGATGCAGCAAGGGCGATTAGCTCAATTGGTAGAGCACTTCGTTTACACCGAAGGGGTTAGAGGTTCGAGTCCTCTATCGCCCACCAGAGGCCGAGGTAGCCAAGTCGGTCACGGCGAATGTCTGAAAAACATTAGATTCCGGTTCGATTCCGGACCTCGGCACAGACAAAATTAAAAACAGATGCGGGCGTCGTATAGTGGCTATTATGCGACCTTGCCAAGGTCGAGACGGCAGTTCGATTCTGCTCGCCCGCTCCATAATTATTTAAAAAGTATGAAAATAACCTGGTGTGGAGATTCTTGTTTCGAAATAGCGAGTGTTTCCAAGGACAAAGACAATGTTTTAACTGTTGTCGACCCGATTGGAAAAAAGTCCAATAAAGCAGATATCATACTAGAAACTCATCCCGAGAAGGGCGGATTTGAGACGGACGAACAGTTCGTCATTGCTTCTTGCGGAGAATATGAAAGAAAGGGGGTTTTCATTCAAGGAATCGAGTCCTTGCAAGTAGACAAGAAATCTAGAAATATCATTTACGCGATTGAAGTCGAAGATGTGAGAATCGCTCATTTGGGTTATTTCGGGGAAGGGGATATTTCAGAAGAACAATTGAAAGAATTGGGCAATGTTGATGTTTTAATCATTCCGGTTGACGGAGACAAGACCATCAGTTATGCCGAAGCGGCTAAGATTGTTTCTCGAATTGAACCTGCAATAGTCATTCCGATGTGCTATGATGGCAAAAAGAAGGAAAAAGGACTGGCACCATTTTTAAAGGCTTTGGGAGAAAAAGATGTTGTTCCTCAGGATAAATTAAGCATTCAAAAGAAAAATATTCCTGCCGGAGAAAAAGCAGAAATAGTAATATTAGAGGAAAAGTAAAATGGCGAAAAAAGAAGAAAAAGAAATTCAAGTCATCGGTAGTGTTGAAGAAAGAGAAATTTCTGCCGAGATGAAGGAGAGCTATATCGACTATGCCATGTCGGTCATTGTTTCCAGAGCTCTTCCCGACGTGCGAGACGGATTAAAGCCTGTGCAAAGGAGAATTTTGTATGCCATGTATGACATGGGTTCAAGGTCTGATGCTAAGTTTAGAAAATCAGCCGCGGTTACCGGAGAGGTTATGGGAAAATACCATCCGCACGGAGACAGTTCTATCTATGGAGCTATCGCCAGAATGGCTCAGGATTTTTCATTAAGATATCCGTTGATTAGAGGTCAAGGAAATTTCGGTTGTTTTACAGCAGATACTAAAGTTAAATTAACAGACGGAAGAGATTTGTCATTTTTGGATTTAATAGAAGAATACAAGCAGGGGAAAAAGAATTATACTTTTACCGTCAATGATGAGGGAATGATAAAAGTTGCGGAGATAAAACATCCTCGAAAGACCAAGTATGCCGAGATAATGAAAATAGTTTTGGATAATGGCGAAGAGATAAAATGTACTCTTGACCATAAGTTTATGTTAAAAAATGGGGAATACAGGGAAGCGAAAGATTTGGACGAGGGAGATTCCTTGATGCCGTGTTATTCCAGATATTCGACAAAAGAAGACGACCCCAATATGGATGGATATGCTATGCTATTCCAGCCGGCATTAAATGAATGGGATTTTGTTCATATTTTATCGGATGAATACAATATACTAAGCGGTGCCTATGAAAGAAAAAGAGGCAGGATAAGACATCATGTGGATTTTAATAAGCTCAACAATAATCCGGACAATATTTTAAGGATGAATTGGAAGGAGCATTGGCAGACCCATTATAATTTTACTTCGGAAAAACACAAAAACGACAAAGGGTATGTCGAAAAGCTTGCTTTAGGCAGGGAAAAATTTTGGAGCGACCCTAAAAACAGGGAAGCATATGCAAAGAGAATGGCCGAGAGGAATTTGGAGAATTGGAAAAAAGAAGAATATCGTGAAAAAATGATATTGACTTTAAGCGAGGTTAATAAAAAATATATTGCCGAGCATCCCGAGAAAAGAAAAGAATTAAGCGAAAGAGCCACGGAAACCCTGAAAAGATTATGGAAGATTCCCGAATATAGGCAATTATTTCATGATAAAATAGTCAAGGCGAATAAAAACAGAGAAACAAATCTTACCGGAAAGCGAAAATTTGAAAAGATTTGCCAGTATTTAAAGGAGAACAATCTCCCGTTCAATAAAGATGTTTACGAGGAGATTAGAAAGAATATTTTTGAAACAAAAAGTTTTACTTCTTGGGATTTAGGTATTAAAAAATACTACAATAACGATGTTAATTACTTGCTTTGTTCTGTTAACGGAAACCACAAGGTTTCAAAGAAGAAGTTTCTAAAAGAATTTGTCGATGTATATGATTTAACGATTGAAAATAGCCACAATTTTGCTTTAAGTGCCGGTATTTTTGTTCATAACTCCATTGAAGGAGATCCGCCCGCTGCTCAAAGGTATACTGAATGCAAGCTGTCAAAAATAGGAGAGGAATTATTGAAAGATATTGATAGTGAAACCGTTAACTGGAATGATAACTATGATACAACCAGAAAAGAACCGGCTGTTTTGCCGTCTCCTTTGCCCAACTTATTATTAAATGGATCAACCGGTATTGCCGTTGGTATGGCAACCAATATTCCTCCTCACAATTCGAGAGAGGTTTGCAACGCTTTGATACATTTGATTGAAAATCCTAAAGCGGAAACAGAAGATTTGTTCCAGTTTATTAAAGGACCGGATTTTCCGACTGCCGGGATAATCTACAATAAAAAAGATATTTTATCCGCCTATTCCCAAGGCAAGGGCTCTTTTCTGACCAGAGGAAAGGTTGAGGTGATTGAAAAAGAAAAAGGGTATCAATTGATTGTTTCGGAAATTCCTTATCAGGTTGATAAGTCGGCTTTGATTATCCAGATGGCCACCTTGGTTCAGACCAAGAGGTTGGAAGGAGTGAAAGACATTCGTGATGAATCGGATAAAGACGGAATGAGAATCGCCATTGATTTGCAGAGGGGAGTTGCTCCTAAAAAAGTATTGAATATTTTGTATAAATACACCGATATCCAAAAAACATATCATTTGAATATGTTGGCTTTGGTTAACGGAATCGAGCCGAGAGTGTTGTCTTTGAAAGATGTCTTGGAATTGTATTTGGCTCACAAGCAGGAAGTGGTGATCAGAAGGACACAGTTTGATTTGAAAAAAGCCAAAGAAAGGGCCCATATTTTGGAAGGTATTTCCAAAGCCTTGGATAATGTTGATGCGGTAATCAAGACGATAAGAGCTTCAAAGGATAAGGAAGATGCCAAAATCAATTTAGTCAAGAAATTCAAATTGACCATGATTCAGGCCGAAGCGGTCGTGGAAATCAGGCTGCATCAATTGGCCAAGTTGGAAAAACAGAAGATTGAAGATGAGCTGGCCGAAATATTGAAACAGATAAAATTATTGACTAAGATTCTGGAAAGCAAGGTAGAGCAGAAGAAAGTGATGAAAGCGGAAATAGAAAAAGAAATGGAATTGTACGGAGACGAGAGAAGAACCGTTGTCATGGCTCACTCCCCGGAAACAATTTCCGAAGAGGACTTGGTTCCCTTGGAAGACACTATTGTTACCTTGACCTCGGGCGGATACATTAAGAGAATCAATCCTTCCGAATATAAGAAGCAGAACAGGGGAGGACAGGGCATGCTTGGAATGAAAACCATGGAAGATGATGAAGTTTATCATTTCTTTACCGCCAAGACTCACGATTCATTATTCTTCTTCACCGATTCCGGAAAGGTATTCCAGACCAAGGTATATGAAGTTCCGGAAGGACAGAGAGCGAACAGAGGAAGGGGATTGATGAACTTTCTTGAGATTTCGACTTCGGATAAAGTTTTGTCGGTTTTGAATTTGGACAAAAAGGACAAAGAAGAGAAAATCAATTCTTTGATTATGGTTACCAAAAAAGGAGTAATCAAGAAGACCCCTTTAAAGGACTTTGAGAATGTGAGAAAGGGGGGATTGATTGCCATCAAATTGAAACCTGATGATTCTTTATGCAACGTCAAGAAGATCGGTGATGGAGACGAAGTGATTATTGCGACGAAGAACGGACAGTCGATTCGCTTCTCTGAAAAAGAGGTCAGGCCGATGGGCCGACCGGCTTCGGGTATTCGCGGAATCAAATTAAAGAAAGGAGACGAAGTTATCGGAATGGAAGTTATCAAAAAAGAAAATCTTAAAGAAAAAGACTATCTGTTGATTTTAACCGACAATGGATTCGGCAAGAGGACTTTGTCATCCGAATACAAAACTCAGGGAAGGGGAGGCAGTGGTGTTAGAATAGCCCATATTACCTCTAAAACGGGCCAATTGGCGAAGATAGAGGTTATTGCCGACAAAGAGGACCTGATTGTCATTTCACAGAAAGGACAGGTTATCAGAACCAAAATTTCCAGCATTCCCAAACTGGGAAGAGACACTCAAGGAGTGAAGATTATGAAGATGAAACCGGGAGATAAAGTGGCTTCGGCAACTTGTTTGACCGAGAAAGAAGAGGCCGAGTAATTTACATTTCTTAAATTATCTTATACAATATTCTTATATGAACGAAGGGTTCTTAAATCCTCAACAGATTCTTAAGAATATTCCATTGAAAGAAGACATGATTGCCTGTGATTTCGGTTCCGGTTCGGGTGGATGGGCGATTCCTTTGTCTCGCGAGCTCAAAACTGGAATGGTCTATGCCATCGATGTTTTGGAAAGTGCTGTTTCCGCTTTGGATGGAAAAGTATTATCCCAACAATTGATTAATATCAAAACAGTTTTGGGTGATGTGGAAAAGGGAGTGAAGATAAAAGACGGGTATTTTGATTTGGTCTTAATGACCAACCTTTTGTTTCAAGTTGATGACAGAGATTTTGTCATGCAAGAAGCCAAGAGGATTTTAAAACCGAACGGAATGGTTTTGATCATCGATTGGAAAAAAGATGCTCCCGTTGGTGTTAAAGAGGGGAGATTGTCTCTTGAAGAAGGAGTTTTATTGGGAGAAAGAAACGGATTCAAAAAAGAGAAAGAAATTAGTTCAGGTAATTTTCATTGGGGTTTATTATTAAGAAAAATATGAAAAAGATATTTTTAACAATTTTAATTTCTTTGTTTTTGATGCCTTTTGCTGCAATGGCAGAATCATGTCCTGGCGGTAAATGGGAAGATAATATAACGTCAGATGGTCGTAATTTAGGAAAATGCGTTTGTTATGTTGCGAGTGAAATATACCCTGATTGTAGTGGTAGTTGTACTGGTGGCAGAGTTCTTTCTGGGGGAGAATGTCGTTGTCCCCAAGCTAATCAATATTGGAATGGAAGTTCTTGTGTTATTACAACCAATGATGATGCCGGAACTAGGAATAATTGCGATGCTATTATTTGCATACCACCATGCGATTGGAAGCACACAGGTAAATGCAGTACGGTTCAGAAGCAGGGTTATTATAGTGAATCGTTGAAGAGATGTGTTTGCCCGGCAGGATATTATAGTAATGAAGCCCCAACCGAAGGATCGTCCGGTGGCAGTTCTGGTGGCAGTGGGTCTAGTACATCATCCGTTACTTCCGGTGCAAGCGGTATTTCTTGGATAAGTAATAGCTATACTGTTGGTAATGGTGCTGCGAAAACACCCATCACCATGCCGTCATTATCCAGCACAGGAAGTATTCCTAACCCTATTACTTCGGGAAGCTTTGCCGATTTGATTGCGAGGATAATTGATTGGGTTTTGAACATTGCTTTGATATTGGCTCCTTTGGTTGTGGTCTATGGAGGGTTCATATATATGACTGCAATGGGGGATACGAATAAGGTCAGTCAGGGCAAGAATATCATCCTATATGCCGTCATCGGATTCATTGTGGCACTTTTGGCCAAGTCCCTTATTGGCATTTTTACAGGTTTAGTGGTAAAATAGTTTTAAATTAAAAATAACAAAAATATGAAAAAACAAACAATAATTCTTTCATGTCTTTGGGTGGCTGTTTTGTTGGTGCCTTTCGTCGCTTCGGCCGATGCAGTAACAGAAACCATTAAAAGCATTACCGATTGGATTGTGACTATAAGTTTGGGAATAGCCATATTAATGTATGTTATCGGAGGCTATTTCTGGATTATTGATAATGGAAATATGGAGAGCGTTAAGATGGCTAAGAATATCATCACTTCGGCAACAATCGGATTAGCCATTATCTTGATTGCCAAGAGCTTGGTAAGTATCGTTGAGACATTAGTAAAGAAATCAGCATAAAGGTCGGATAAAAAGTAAAAATTATGATTATGAAGAAAAAAATATTAGCTTTGATTGCTTGTGCAATAGTATTATCATTCATCGGAACTGGCTATGTTGCCGCTGAGGACAATTTGGATGGTTGCAGAATTACAAGAACAAGCAGATTGCCCACCACTTTGGACTGTGAAACAACATCAAGCAATGGAACGCTTTACTGTTATTATGATGACGGAGATTGCGGAATGTGTTGTTTATTGAACGGAATTTACAATATTACCGACTGGGTATTCGTCGTTTTGATGGCTATTTCGTCCCTAATGATTATCTGGGGTGCTGTATTATTCACCACTTCTTCGGGAGATCCGGAAAAGACAGGCAACGCAAGACAGCTCATCATCTACGCCGCAGTGGGTATTGCCGTAGCTCTATTTTCAAGAGCGGTTCCTCCAGCAGTTAAGATGATTATCGGAGCTTAATATGTTTGAATATTGACACCCACTTGTTTTTGGTATACAAAGTGGGTGTTTTATTGCCGAGGTGGCGGAACTGGCAGACGCGTATGCCTTAGGAGCATATGCCCTTGTGGTGTGAGGGTTCAAATCCCTCTCTCGGCACATATGAGCAATCTATCACTTAAAGAAAATCCCACCCTTCAAGACTTTCAGAAGTATGTAGGAGAGATGGTTAAAGAGAGGGGATTTAATGAGGAAAATGTTCAGCAAATATTCATGCTGTTTTTAGAGGAGTGCGGAGAGATGGCCAAAGCAGCCAGAAAGACTGCGGGAATAAAAACAGATAGCAATTCGGAACAATTTCATTTGGATTACGAGATAACAGATGTTTTTATCTATTTATTGGATATTTGCAATCATTTCAATATTGATTTGGAAAAAGCATTCAGGGAAAAAGAGGAGATAAACAAGAAAAGGAATTGGCAATAATTTGACTTGACATCAAAATATTTTATGATATTGTTGAGGTGTTCCCAAAAGGAACACCTTTGCCATAGGGATTATGGTAACAGCACAAAGAGGTGAAAAATGGAAATAGTTCGTACGTGGGAAATAGCACTTCTTCGCGTGAGGTATTTGGTCCAAAGAGAAGGATTAAGCTTCGAATGGCACCTCAGTGATAATGTTATGGAGGCCGTAAGGGGCAAGAATATCCACCCAGAAGAAGTGGTAATGTTCAGCGATATTCTCTTCTATGAGATGTTGAACAAGATTTCCGAGAAGAAAAAGCGTATACCTAAAATGGAGAAGGATAGAATGGGTGAAATAGCATACCTGTTCCTTCAAAGGGTTACGCGGATTAAGGGAATAGAGCTCAAGGGAGATCTTCTTCGTCGCCAAGCTGGTTCCGAAGCAAAAGAGATTAGCTCAAAAAATATCATTTCCACCGATGAAATGGTGGAGTTCAAGAAGGGACTGATAAAAGACGCCTTCGAGCTGTAGGGACAAAGGGGGTGAATTCCGAAAGGAATTCCTAAGGGGTAATTGATTCTCTCTCCGACTGGAGACCTTGAATCAGAACAAGAACCTTCCTCCTTTGTTCATTTTTTTATATCTAAAACCGCCCATTGTTGGGCGGTTCTGTTATTCAACTTCTATTTTTTTGTTTTTGGCTCTTTCTATCTTCGGCATCCTCACTGTCAGTATTCCGTCTTTGACTTTGGCATCTATCTTACTGGTATCTATTTCTCTTGGTAATATTATTTCTTTGGAAAACGGTCCCCAATAGCATTCTTTGAGGAAATATCTTTTATCTTTTTCTTTGCTCGGGTCTTCTCTTTCTCCTTTAATAATCAAAATGTCGTTGTCGAGGGCAACATCAATCTGTTCGCTTTTGATTCCGGCGATGGCCGATTGGACAATCAATTCCTTGTCGGTTTCGTAGACATCAACAACTAATTGGCCGTGCGGAGCGTCCCATCTTTTTTCTTCTTTTGGTTCGATATTTTCTTTTGCTTTTGCCATATTATATTTTACAAACGCTTTTTAACTTTTTAATCTGTTTTAAGAGAAGCGACAAGCCCATGAAAAGGATGAAAACAATGAAAAACGGATAGAGAGCGGAATATCCTCCGGCTGTTTCTTTTATTATAGACGGTTCCAAGAAAAAGTTAAAGAGGGCATGGGTTATAATTCCCAGAGAGAAGCCGGTGAATATTAAAACATGACGCCATTTGGTGTTATAGAAAGCCAAGGCGAGGAATAATCCGATTGTTCCTGAGGTTAAAGCGTGAAGGAGAGTTGAAGAAAGAAATCTTCCGAGGAATAGAATCAGTGGATCGGATACATTTATGAATCCTTGGCTGTAGAAAGCCAGAATGTTTTCGGCGGTGGCGAATCCCAATCCAGCGATTATCATATATAGAGGAATATCTATCGGTTCATCAATGTGCGAACTTTTAAAGACGGAATATCTGGCTGCTGCGTATTTGAACATTTCTTCAACCAGGCCGATAACAAATATTCCCTTGATTATCAAATATGTTTTAAGAGGAAGGTTTAGGGTTTTTAATTCAGTTCTCAAGCATGCTTCAAAGATGACAACGGGGATAACGACTAAAAATCCATAAATGAATACTTTTATCACCTGTCTTTTCGGTTCCGGCAGAACATCTTTTTTCAAGAAGAAAAGAAGCCAGACCAGTCCTGGAATTATTGCCAATATTAAATAAGCTAAAAAGTATTTATCCATTGATTTTTAAATTGGAATCAGGTTTTAATTTTTGCCAGGTTGTTTTTTTGACATTGGGAGAAATCAAGGCGGTTAATCCAATCATGCTGGCGTTGTCTCCGGTAAATTTGGTTTGAGGAATGATGCAATTGAGTTTTTCTTTCTTGCAAAGTTTTTTAAACTCTTTGATTATTTCTTTATTGGCTGAAACTCCGCCTCCCAAGATTATCGATTTGGCTTTTAATTCTCTGGCCGCTTTCATTGTTTTTGAAGTTAAAACATCAATGATGGAATTTTGTATTTGGTAGGCCATTTCATTTATGTATTCTTTTGATGCTCTGTCTTTTTCCGTTCTTTTTTTGAAGTCATAAAGGACAGCCGTCTTTAATCCGGAAAAACTGAAATCATAGTTTTTGTCATAAATCATGGGGCGGGGAAGAGAGATGTTGTATTTGGCTTTTTTAAACTCTTTGGCTCTTTTACTGATAACCGGACCGCCTGGATAGGGGAGGCCCAGTATTCTAGCTGTTTTGTCAAAGCATTCTCCGGCTGCATCATCTCTGGTTTCGCCGATTAATTTGTATTTACCAATATCCAGCATTTCAATTATCTGGGTGTTTCCTCCAGAAACGACCAAAGCCACTGCTGGGAATTGTATTTTTTCAATCGGAGAAAGCCAGTTACTCAAGATGTGTCCTTCCAAGTGATTGATTCTGAAAACAGGAACATCCCAGTAGAAGGAAAGAGCTTTGGCTAAATTGACTCCGGTGTACAGACAGGGCTCCAGTCCCGGTCCGATTGTCACCGCAATTTTGTTTATTTCCGGTGTCTGGTATTTTTTAAAGAATTCTTTCAGGTCTTTGAAGATATCGGGATTCCTTTCGAGTATTTTTTGCAGCCTTAATATTTTTTTATTATCCACTCCTTTTTTATTTTCTTTGAGCAGTTTTGAATTTTTCAATGATTTGATTAAGAGGGGAACGAGAGCTTTTTGGTGTTCTCTTTTGGCTATCGCCGGAAAAACTCCGCCGTAGGGGGAGTGAATCAACGATTGAGAGGAAACGTTATCGGAAAGAAGTTCGAAATCGGAGAAAGAAATCTTCTTTTTTTTCAATCCGGATTTTATGATGCTTACCCCGGTATCGTCACAGCTTGTCTCGATTGCAAGTATTATCATATTGACATTAATTCAAGTATTGTCTAAATTGTAGACGAAAAAGAAAGTTTCCGCAAACCCCGTTGACTAAAACGATTTTTAAGTTTATATTATAAATATACTTTAAACGATATGACTAATAAAAACACAGCATTTTCGCTTATTTTAATATTGATTCTGGCAGCTATCGCCGGAATTTTTTGCTATCCGAATCCATATAATCAGATGGTTGATAATATCAATTCCAAATATAATTGGAAGATTTGGCATTTCCCCGAAACCGGCTTTAAGCTGGGTCTTGATTTGAAGGGAGGAGTTCATTTGGAATATCAGGCCGACTTGAGCCAGATTGGAGATCAGGACAAATCAGATGTTATGAGTGGGTTGAGAGATATTATTGAAAGAAGAGTCAATATTTTCGGAGTGACCGAACCAGTTGTTCAAGTATACGGTTCAGACAGAATCGCTGTTGATTTGCCGGGAGTGGATAGTGTTGATTCGGCCATCAGCTGGATCGGTGCAACTCCCTTGCTTGAGTTTTGGGAACAGCAGCCTCAGGAAGAAATAGACAAGATTAATGCCAAGAGGGAAGAACTTAAAGACAAGACGACAATAGAAGAAATTCAGAAAGTGGCTGGTTGGGAATTGGCTTTCGAGAATCCTTATCAGAAAACCGATTTGACCGGAAGATATTTGAAGAAGTCCTCTTTGAGTTTCAATCAAACAACCTATGCTCCAATCATTGAGCTTCAATTCAATGACGAGGGAGCCAAGATATTTGAAGCCGTTACCGAGAGAAATGTCGGAAAGACATTGGCTATTTATTTGGATGGAAAATCAATCGTTGACACTAGCGGAGATGGAAAGATAGATGATTCCGATTTATACGCTCCGAGAGTGGACGAAAAGATCAGCGGAGGAAAAGCGGTTATCAGCGGACAAACTGATGTTAATGCCGCCAAATTGTTGGTTCAAAGATTGAATCAAGGCGCTTTGCCCGTTCCATTAGGGGAGCCGATAGTCCAAAAGGTAATCGGACCTACTTTAGGAGAAATATCTTTAAATAATGCAATTTGGGCCGGAGTATATGGATTGATAGGAATTATTATCTTTTTGATATTATTCTATCGCTTGCCCGGATTAATAGCGTCATTCGCTCTGCTTGTTTATTGTTTGATCATCCTTTCATTGATTAAACTTATCCCGGTGACGATGACTTTAGCCGGTATCGGAGGTTTGATTCTGTCTATCGGAATGGCCGTTGACGCCAATATTTTAATTTTCTCAAGAATGAAAGAAGAACTGAAGGCCGGTAAGAGTGTTTCGGAAAGTGTTTCTGAAGGATGCGACCGTGCTTGGCCGTCAATCAGAGACGGACATTTCACAGCTCTGATTGTCATGGTAATTCTTTACATGTTTGGAACAAGCTTTATCAAGGCCTTTGCTTTCGCTTTGATTCTCGGTATTTTATTGAACTTATTCTCTTCGATGGTCATCTCAAGAATCTTTTTGGAATTTATTGCTTCATGGAAGATTGGGAAGATAAAATGGTTATGGAAATAAAAATATGAACTTTTTAAAATATTCAAATTTATATTTTGGAATAGCGATAGTTGCGGTTGCTTTGAGCGCATATGCTTTGTTTGCATATGGCCTAAAGGTGGGGATAGATTTTGAAGGAGGAAGTTTGATTCAATTTGACTACAAGAATTCCAGACCGGAGATTTCAGCGATTCAGACTGCTTTGAGTGGAATTGAAGAAACTAAGAATGTTCAAATTCAACCGGTGGGAAATACCGGAGTCGCTTTGAAAATCAGCAACAAGAATATTTCTTCCGAAGTTTATAACAGTATTATTTCCAAAGTTAAAGAAACGGGGGAGATAGATGAGAAAACAATCAGCACTGAAACAATCAGTCCTCTTGTCGGAAAAGAATTGAAAGACAAAACGATAATCGTCACTATTATTGCATTGATTGCCATGCTTCTTTATATCGCAGTTGCTTTTAGAAATGTTTCCAAGCCGATTTCTTCTTTCCAATACGGTTTGTCATCGACCTTAATGCTTTTCCACGACATTATTGTTCCTTTGGGTGTATTGGCGCTTCTGGGACATTTTTACGGAGCTCAATTGACTATTCCCGTTGTGACAGCTCTATTAACAATTGTTGGAAGCTGTATTAACAATACGGTTGTGGTTTTCGACAGAATCAGGGAAAACCTTACCAAAGACAGAAAATCTTCTTATGAAGAGATCGTTAATAAAAGTTTAAACGAGACCTTTGTCAGGTGTATGAATACCTCACTGAGCGTAATGATAGCTTTGGGGGTTTTGTACTACTTTTTCGGCAACGAAGAGGGTCTTAAATATTTCACCATAATTATGGCGGTGGGAATTATTGCCGGTACTTTTTCTTCGACATTTTTAGCCAGCCCGGTCCTGGTTTTCTGGAACAACTACAAGCAAAGAAAGGGGAAGAAGTAGGTTTGTTGACAGAAATCATATTAAATGTTATAAGTAACCAATATGGAATTTGATTACAAAAAAATAACGCAAAATATACTGAAAAGCCTTCCGGACAGAACCAGAGCCGTCATCTCTCGCAGATTTTCGTTAAACAAATCCGGCAAGCCGGAAACCCTTGAAGCCATCGGCAAGAGCTACAACATTACCAGAGAAAGAGTCAGACAGATTGAAAATGATGGAATGAAGAGAGCTAAGAAGATTTTGGAAAGCACTGAAGTCAAGGACGAGTTTAAAAAAATCAAAACATATTTTGAAAAGAAGATAGATGCTTGCGGGGGAGTGAGGAAAGAAGAAAAGCTTTTGGAAGAAATTTCTTCAATCGAACAGAAAGACAATATTCTATTCTTATTGAGCCTGAGTGATTCTTTGGTGAGAGAAAAAGAAGACGATAACTTCTACGCCTTCTGGGCTTTGAATAAAGATCTGGTTTCTTCGGTGAAGAAAATTTCAACCGATTTTGTTAAATCATTAAAAGAAAAAGGTGAGCCGGAAACTTTGGATAATTTGTACTCCGAACAGAAAAAGAATGGAAGCAAAATTTCTTTTGAGGCGTTTTCTTGTTCTTTGGAAATTTCCAAAGATATTTTTAAAACTTTGGACGGGAATAAGGTTGGATTGAAATCATGGCCGGAAGTTAATCCGAGAACAGTCAAGGATAAGATTAAATTGATATTGAAAGAAAAAGAAAAGCCGTTGCACTTTAAAGAAATCGCTGAAATGATTTTCGACTTGAATGAGACCTTGGTCAACAGGTCAAGCAAGAATAAGAGATTGCATCCTCAGACGGTTCACAACGAACTGATTAGAAACACGGATTTCGTTTTGGTGGGCAGGGGATATTACGCTTTAAAGGACTGGGGATATAATCCCGGACAGGTTAAAGACGTCATTTATCAAGTATTGCAGGCTTCCAACAATTCTCTTCCCAAGGAAGAAATTGTCAGTTCGGTTTTGAAACAGAGAATGGTCAAGGAATCAACAATTCTTTTGAATTTACAGAACAAAAACTTCTTCCTAAGAGATGGAGAAGGAAAGTACAAAGTTCGAGAAGCATAAGTTTAAAATTAATCAATGCCAGAAGAAATAGTGTATGTAATTAAAGGGCTTTCCACTCTTTGGAATATTAGCGTTCCCTATCTTTTGGTGCTGAAAACTATCATTGTCCAATTTTGGTGGCTTCCGCTGCCTTTTTGGCTTAAAGGACACTTGGATTTCATTTACGACCTCTTTATCAGCGATGAATGGGATGGTGATAAAATCAGGAAAAGAGTGGTTGTGGAGATAAAGATTCCTCAGGCCATTGTCAGGCCGTTAAGGGCCATGGAAGCGGTTTTTGCTTCTTTTTGGGGTACCTATGATCCGGCTAGCAGTTGGAAAGAAAGTCATTTTAAGGGAAAGAAAGTATTAGGAGCTTCTTTTGAAATAGCCGGCATTGACGGTGTTCCGCATTTTTTTGTGAGATTGCCCGAAAGCAATAAAAAATTACTTAAAGCGGTTATTTATTCTCAATATCCCGAAGTTGAAATCGTTGACGTTCCCGATTATACTAAACAGGTTCCGCAGGATATTCCTAATAAGGAATGGGATTTGTGGGGTTGCGACTTCGAAGTAATTAAATCAGACGTTTATCCGATTAAAACTTACGAATCTTTTTACGAAGAAAGACCGGATGTTTTGAGTGAAGAAAAAAGAATAGATCCGCTTTCTCCTCTATTTGAAACAATTTCTTTAACCGTACCGGGAGAACAACTGTGGTTTTCTGTTTTTGCAATGCCCAAAGGTCCCAAAGATACTGATTTTTTTGACCGAGCCAGAAAAGAAATTGATAAATTAGCGAAAAGGCCGGAAAAACCTAAAAGCAATCCCTTGTGGCTCGATTTTTGGAATCTTTTAGTGCATGGAAAAGACCCAGCAGGCGAAGAGGCTAAGGAAGATACATTCCTTCCTCCTGAGATGAAACTGACCACTGGAGAAAGAGATGTTGTTGCCGCTATTGAAAGAAAGAAATCGAAAAATGTCTTTCTTTGTTTTATCAAATATATCTATGTAGCTAAAAGAAAGGTCTTTTATAACAGTGCTAAAGGATTTGGAACCAGTTTCTTTTCTCAATTCGGAACTCAGAATTTAAACAGTACCAAGCCTTGGAGCATGACCACCACTAAAGTTCATTCGCCGACTCTTTTCCAGGCCAGAAAACTTTATTTGAGAAAAAGAGATTTACTGGAAAACTACAGAACCAGAGACCCGGGGTTTGATCCTTTTCCGGTTGAAGGTGCTGCATTTTTTCTAAACACGGAAGAATTAGCCACCTTGTACCACTTCCCGAGCTACGAAGGTGCTCCGTCAGCCGCTTTGAAGAGAATGGAAACCAAGAAGGGCGCCCCGCCTTCTCAATTACCAGTGGAATAATAATATATGGATAAATCAGAAATCATATTTTTTGGACAAACGACCTTTAGGGGTGAGATGAAAAGGTTCGGAATCAAGACTGACGACAGAAGGCGTCATATTTATGTTGTCGGTAAAACCGGTATGGGAAAAACCGAGCTTTTGAAAAATATGGTTATTCAGGATATCCGCAATGGCAACGGAGTCGGATTTGTCGATCCGCACGGAGAGGCCTCTGAAGAAATTTTGAAGTTTGTTCCCAAAGAAAGAATCAAAGATGTGGTCTATATCAATCCGGCTGATATCGAAAATCCGATTGCTTTCAATATCATGGAAGATGTTGATGCCGAATACAGACATTTGATTGCCGGTGGCTTGATGGGAGTATTCAAAAAGATTTGGCCCGATGTTTGGTCTTCTCGAATGGAATACATTTTGAATAATGCCATTTTGGCTTTGCTTGATGTTTCTGGTTCCACCTTATTGGGGGTAAACAGATTATTGTCCGATCCGGATTGGAGAGCGGAAATAATTGAAAAAGTGAAAGACCCAGTGGTTAAAGCTTTTTGGACTAAAGAATTCAGCCGATACAGTCAGAGATATGAAGTGGAGGCCACTGCTGCTATTCAGAACAAGATCGGACAGTTCATTTCTTCTCCTTTGGTAAGGAATATTATCGGACAAGAAAAATCAACGATAGATATCAGAAAGATAATGGACGAAAAGAAGATTTTAATCATGAATCTTTCCAAGGGAAGAATAGGGGAGGACTCTTCGAGATTATTGGGAGCATTGTTGGTTACCAAGTTGCAGCTGGCGGCCATGTCGAGAGTCGATACTGCCGAAAGAGAAAGAAACGACTTTATCTTGTATATTGATGAATTCCAAAATTTTTCAACCGATTCTTTTGCCAACATTTTGTCCGAAGCCAGAAAATACAGATTGTCTTTGGTTTTAGCCCATCAGTATATAAAGCAGATGGAAGAAAAGGTTATGGATGCAGTGTTCGGTAACGTGGGCACGACAATCACTTTCAGGGTTGGAGCCGAAGACGGAGAGTTTTTGGAAAAAGAGTTTTCTCCGGAATTCTATACTCATGACTTGGTTAATCTTCCCAAACAGAACATCTATGTCAAATTGATGATTGACGGTTTGACTTCCAGGCCGTTTTCAGCGGAAACTCTTCCTCCGGCCGTACCGACCGAAGAGGACCACGAAAAGGAGATTATAGATTTCTCCAGAAAGACATATGGAACGCCAAGATCAATCGTCGAAGAAAGGATATCTAAATATGCCGGAGTGGAAGATCTTCCTAAGATGGAGGTCAGGGAAAGCAGATCGTCATCCGATCTTCATGATGCCGAGTGTGGTAAATGCGGAAAGAAAGTTAAGGTTCCCTTTAAGCCCGATGGCAAGCGGCCGGTTTATTGCAAGGCCTGTTTGGGAAAGAACGGGGGAGAGCAAAGTAAGAGTGCTTTCGAAAAGCTTCCCTTTATCTCTTTGGATGAAACAGCCAAAGAGTTTGTCCCAGCCAACAAGAAAGAAAAGAAAATAGAAAAAGTCATCAAGCCGGAAATAATCGATATTAACAAGACGAAAAAGAAAATAGATTTTGAAGGACTGAGGGAGGTGATAAAAGAGGCTAAAAAAGAAAAGGAAGAAAAAGAAGAAACATTGAAAGAAAAAGGCACGATTAATCCTGGAGAAGTGATTAAGTTTTAAGCTTGTCTTTTTGTCTTCTTTTTGCTATATATAATCTATCTTTGGCCCCATCGTCTAACGGTTAGGACACCAGATTTTCAATCTGGTAATCAGGGTTCGATTCCCTGTGGGGTCACAATGGAAGAAAAATACTACTTAAAAGTCGGAAGAGCGGCGGACTTGAAGGACAAAAAAGAAAGAAGGGTTTACCGCTTCTTGGAAATGTTAACCGGACTTATCACTCTAACGATATTGATTTTGTCGGTTGTTTTTTCATACAAGCTCCCGATTTTGGTTTCTTTTTTCATTATCGCTTATGATATCTATTGGTTTTTGAGAACAATCTACTTTTCTTTTTATCTGAAAACCGGATATGAACAAATGAAGAAAAACGAAAAAGAAGATTGGATTAAAAAATTGAATGAATTGGGGCGTCCGAAGAACGGAATTAATATTGATTCTTGGAAAGATATTTATCATTTGGTGATTTTGCCGATGTATAAAGAACCGCTTCAGATAGTTGATGCGACATTTGATTGTTTGATTAATACGGATTATCCCAAAGACAAAATGATTGTCGTTTTGGCCTGTGAAGAGGCGGATAAAGAAAATGCAAAAGAGATTGCTCTAAAGATCAAAGATAAATACGGAGATAAGTTTTTCAAGTTTTTGATTACTTGTCATCCTGAAGGACTGGAAGGGGAGTTGGCCGGACACGGAGCCAATGATGCCTGGGCTTCGCAAAAATCAAAGGAGCTGATCGATTCTTTGAATATTCCTTATGAAAATGTAATCATTTCTTCTTTTGATATCGATGCTTGCGTCTATCCTAAACATTTCAGCTGTTTGACCCATTATTATTTAACCGTTGATAAGCCATTGAGAACCAGCTACCAGCCGGTGCCTTTGTATCTTAATAATGTTTGGCAGTCGCCTCCATTGTCTCGCGTATTTTCTTTTTCTTCGACTTTTTGGCACACCATGAATCAGGAGCGTCCAGACAAGCTGATTACTTTTTCTTCACACTCAATGTCATTCAAAGCTTTAATTGATGTCGGATTTAAGCAGAAGAATGTGGTTTCCGATGATTCGAGGATATTTTGGCAATGTTTTTTTGAATACGACGGGGACTACAAAGTCCAGCCGATGTATTATCCTATTTCCATGGACGCCAATTGCGCTGAGACGTTTTTGAGAACTTTGAAGAATGTTTATAAGCAGCAGAAGAGATGGGCCTACGGGGTAGGGGAAGTTCCTTTCTTCATTTTCGCTTCTTTGAAGAACAAAAAAATTCCTTTTAAGAAAAAGCTTTCAATGGGATTTGATTTGATTGAAGGACATGTTTCTTGGGCCATTTCTTCCGTCCTTATCTTTTTGTTGGGCTGGCTTCCTTTGTGGCTGGGGGGGGCTGCATTTTCTCAGTCCCTTGTTTCCTACAATCTGCCCAAGATTACCAGTATGATTTTGACGATAACCATGTCCAGCTTGATTATATCTATTTGGGTGAGTATGTTGCTGTTACCCCCCAAGCCGGTCAATTATGGCCGTTATAAGTACGTTTTAATGGCTTTGGAGTGGATTCTGATACCCTTTGTCATGATCTTCTTCAGCTCTTTGCCGGCTTTCCATGCCCAGATGCACTGGCTGTTTGGCAGGTATATGGGATTCTGGGTGACACCGAAAGTGAGGAAGTAGTATTGAAATTTAATGTATAAAAATATGGTTTCTGTAAACAAGGAAAAAATTCAAATTCGCATTGATTCTAATACTAAAAATAGGTCAAAAAATATTTTAGATAGTTTGGGTGTAAATATGAGTTCGGTGCGAAACGCCAAACTTTTACGTGAATCAATCGCGAGCGTAAAAAATAGCGATAAATATTTTAATAATGGGAGAGATCTTATCAATGATGCAATAAACAGTTAATCTTTGTTGTTAAGAATCGGTTCTCATTCCGATCTTTTTTAATCATTCCAAATGAACCCTTTCTTCAAACGCTTCCATCCTTCTCTTCAAGAGAGGGTGTTTTTCTATTTGAGGGAATATTTCTTCGGCCGCATCTCTGGCCAACTTCGTTTTTTTAATGTCTTTCAAGGCATTCATTGCGAAATCGGGAAGTCCCCATTGACGCACTCCGAAGAAGTCACCCGGGCCTCTTAATTTTAAATCCATTTCCGAAAGCTTGAATCCGCTGTCGTATTTAATCATTGCTTCCAATCGTTCCTTTGTTTTTTTGCTTCTTGAATCGGTGAAAAGAAGGCAATATGATTGTTGTTCTCCTCTCCCGACTCTGCCCCTGAATTGGTGCAGTTGTGCCAATCCAAACCTGTCACTGCCTTCAATCATCATTATCGTGGCATTGGGGATATCGATTCCCACTTCTATAACCGAGGTTGAAATAAGAATATCGTATTTCTTGCTTCTAAAGTCTTTCATTACTTTGTCTTTTTCTTTGCTCGTCATTTTTCCGTGAAGCATGGCTAATTTGAATTCAGAAAAAATTTCTTTGGAAAGATAATCATATTCTTTTTTGACGTTTTTCATTTCTTCATCTTTTTCATCGGATTCTATTCTCGGACAGACCACGAAAACCTGCCCCCCTTTGGACACCTCTTTTTTAATGAATTCGTATTTTTTCTCTCTTTGTTTTTCTGTGACGATTTCAGTGATTATTTTTTTTCTGTTTTTAGGCATCTCGTCAATGATTGATAAATCGAGGTCGCCCCAAACGGTTAAAGCCAGAGAGCGGGGGATGGGGGTGGCAGTCATGGAAAGAAGATGGGGAATCTTATTTTGATTTTTTTGAGAAAGAGCGGCTCTTTGCTTCACCCCGAAGCGATGCTGTTCGTCAACGATTACTAATCCCAGGTTTTTGAATTTAACTTTTTGTTCTTCTTTTTTCTTTTTATTGCCAACTATCAAGGCCTGGGTTCCGATAAGGATATCAATTTCTCCTTTTTCTGTTTTTTCCAGTAATTTTTTTCTGGAAATTTCGATGGTGTCGGAATGGAGCTTTTTTGAGTAGTATTTGTCTTCTTTTCCTGTCAAAAGACCAACATTGAGATTGAAGTTTTTGAGCATTTGGAAGAATGTTTTGAAGTGTTGTTTTACCAGTATTTCGGTCGGAGCCATTAGAACGACTTGAGCTTTGGCTTTAACGGCATTGATTGAAGCCAAAGCGGCAACAGCGGTCTTTCCCGAACCGACATCTCCTTGCAGCAATCTGTTCATGGGGCTGGGTTTTTCCATGTCTTTTAATATCTCATCCAAGGTTTTTTTCTGGGCCTTGGTTAATTCGAAAGGAAGAGAATCTTTAACTCTTTCTATTAATTCTTTGTTTATCGGAATCGACTGAGAATTTTCTTTTTTTATTTCCGATTTCTTTTTGAGGTTGAAAAGAGAGATGAAGAATATTTGTTCAAAGGAAAATCTTTCTTCGGCTTTTTTTGCCGATTCAAGAGAAGAAGGGAAGTGGATTTGTTCCAGAGCGTCTCTCAAGGAAAGTAATTCGTATTTGTCTATTATTTCTTGGGGCAGCGTTTCCGGAATCTTATCTTTAATTGCTTTTATTATCGGTTTGATTATCCATCTCAAGTATCTTGAAGAGACGCCCTGGGTTTCCGGGTAGACAGCCATTATTCTGCCCAAGTGAGTGGTTTCTTTTAAAGATGTTTTTTCAAAAATGGGAGAAGATATTTGAATGCTTCTGTTTTGAATGGTTAACTTTCCGGCCACTATTATTTCGTCCCCGATTTTTAATACTTTATTTAAGTACGGCTGATTAAACCAGACCAGTTCTATCGCTCCGGTATCATCTTGGATTAATGCCGAAGTCACAATCATTTTTTTAACCCAGGTCTTCTGTTGTTCCAGAGAAATTATTTTTCCTTGGACGCAGGCCCTTTCATTGATTTTTACATCCTTTATTTTCGATATTTTGGAAAAGTCCTTGTATTCGCGGGGGAAGTAATATATCAAATCAGCCAGGGTTTTAATCCCCATTCCTTTCAATCTTTTGCCATAGACAGGACCGATGCCGGGAATTTCTTCTGTTTTGGTTGAGAAATTCATATGTGCCCTCGAGAGGATTCGAACCTCTATCGCAAGCTCCGCAAGCTGGTATTCTATCCATTGAACTACGAGGGCATAGATTAATATTATCTTAAACAAGAAGGGTTGACAACTTTATTGTAATATAATACAATAAACATTGTAATAATTAACAATGATATTTATGATAAGTTTACGTTCGGAAATAGCTCAAAAAGTTTTAGCATATTTTTTATTAAATCCTGAAGAACAGCTATATATAAACGAGATAGCCAACAAATTTAAAGTTGATGCGGGAAACTTATTTAGAAAATTATCCGAGTGGGAGAAGGAGGGGCTATTGATTAAAAATAAAAAAGGCAATTTAAGTTTGTATAAAATAAACAAAGATTATTATTTATTGCCAGAAATACAGAGAATCGTTCAAAAAAGTTTCGGCATAGAAAAACGTTTGAAGGATATTTTTATCGGAGAAAAAGGCATTAAACAAGCTGTTATTTTTGGTTCTTACGCAAAAAATAAAATGGAGCCGGAAAGCGACATAGACGTTCTTTTAATCGGTTCGCATGATTCTCTTGATATTCAGAAAAAATTGCATGAATTGGAAAAAGATGTTGGCCGAGAAGTGAATGTTATAGACATGACCGAAGGGGAGTTTGAGAAAAAGAAAAAAGAAAATGAATTCATTAAAAATATTTTCAATGAAAAATATATTCAAATAATATGATAGAATTTGAAGAAAAATATTTTAAAGAATTTAATTTTAGCAAAAATCAAGTCGATAAGTTTATGGAAGCGGCGTCGAAAGATTTGGAGATTGCCAAAGGTAATGATTGTCCAGAAGTCAGGTTTCAATTTTCTTATAATTCTTTAATAAAAATTGGGATAGCTTTAGTTGCTTGCTATAACCGCAAGGTAAGCAGTAGGGTGGGGCACCATCAAAAGATTTTAGAAAAAATGGAAGAAATATTAAAAGACAAAGATATTTTTACTCATGGAGATAAAATGAGAAAAACAAGAAATAAAGATCTTTATGATGGAGGAATGATGATTTCTTTTAAGCAGGCAGAAAGTTATCTTTCTTTCGTGGAAGACGCATGTCTATTATCGCAGAATTTTATCAAAAAACACTTTAACACAATGCTTTGATTGGTAGTTTGCGCTTATTTTTTTTATCTGTATAATTAAATAAAGATAATAATTATTAAAATTATGGACAAAAAAGTATTAGGCATTATTATCGTTGTGGTTATCGTCGCTGTAGCGATTTTCGGATATTTTCAGTGGGGTAATAAAGGAGGGCAGAAAGCCGAAGAGGGGAATAAATTCAACGGAGTGATAGATAATCCCGTTGAAAATATGCCGGAGACCAATCCTTTTGAAACAAAGGTCAATCCGATGGAAGGATATACTAATCCTTTTGAAGAATAATTATTAAAAACAAAAACATGAAAAAGATAATTTTTCTTTCAATAATTTCCTTCTTCTGTTTTTCGGGAGTGGTTTTTGCCGCCGATGCTCCCGGATATCCGATAGTGGAATTAAATAATTGCGCTGATAAAACAGAGTGTCAATCTTTTTGCAATCAAGCGGAAAACATGACCGCTTGCATTTCCTATGCGGAAAAGAATAAAATGCTTTCTACTGAAGAAATTAAGCTTTCAAAAAAAATAGCAGAGAAGGTTAAAGAAGGGAAAATGCCTGGCGGATGCAAGGATAAGAATGCTTGCGAGACGTTTTGTCAGGGCAATATCACCAATCTCGACGAGTGTTTGTCTTTCGCCGAAGAGGTTGGAATTTCCGGAGCAAACATTGAGGAAGGGAAGAAAGTCGCCAAGGCCTTAAAAGAAGGAGCCAATCTTCCCGGAGGATGCAAAAGCAAGACCGAATGTGAAACCTATTGTGCCGACCCGAAAAATATCGATACTTGTTTGGATTTTGGGGAAGCTTCGGGAATCATTAATCCTGAAGAAATAGCCGAAGCCAGGAAGATTACCCAATTCATTAAAAACGGAGAGACCCCTGGAGGATGTAAAAGAAAAGCCGAATGCGATACTTATTGCAAAATTGAATCCAATTGGGATGAGTGCTTGGCTTTTGCCGAAAAGGCAGGATTCTTAAGCGGTTCCGAATTGGAAATGGTTAAGAAGACCGGAGGAAAGGGTCCCGGCGGATGCAAAGGTGAGGCAGAGTGTCAAACCTATTGCGCCGACCCGGCCCATTTGGACGAATGCGTGGAATTCGGAGTCAAAACAGGAATGATCAGCGAAGACGAGCAGAAGAAGATAAAAGAGGGAGTTAAGATGTTGCAGGACGGGCTGGAACAGATTCCTGCCGAAGCGAGAAGTAGTGCTAAGAGTTGTTTGAATAATGTTTTTGACGGAAAATTGGATGAAGTTTTAAATGGAACGGTTGTGATTAAAAAAGAGCAGGGAGAAAAAATAGGGCCGTGCATGGAGGGAGCTGTTAATGAATACATTAAGAGTCAGATGCCGCAGATTCCTCAGGGCGGGGGAGCTTCGGAAAACATTCCCAGTATGCCGAGCGGCATTCAAGGACCTCCCGACAATATTCCCACTGCTCCCAGTGGAGTTCAGGGTCCGCCTGAAAATATTCCCACTGCTCCGAGCGGCATTCAAGGACCTCCGGCAAACATACCGAGCGGAGCACCTTGTTCTTCTCCCGAAGAATGTATGAAAATGTTCGGACCGCAACAATAATACAAAAAGAGGCCGTTAAGGCCTCTTTAGTTATGAGGAGGGAGAGGGATTCGAACCCTCGGTGAGTTGCCCCACAATAGTTTTCAAGACTATCCCTTTCAACCGCTCAGGCATCCCTCCGCGATAGGGAAATGATATATAAAAAGAGATTGATTGTCAATCAATGTAAATCAAATAAATTTTTTAAGATAATCGATAGCCTCTTTCGCTGAATAGAAGGCGGGAGACATGTTTCTGTTATTTTTAAAATCTTTGCTGGCTTTTAAGATTTCTTTTTCGGTTCTACTGTTAAGTTTTAATTCCGAATTCGGGGCACCGCCTTTTTTCTTAGATTTTTTAAGAGCTTTGTTCTTAATGATTTTTTTATTTTTTAATCCTGCTTGAGTGGTCATATTTAATTTAAAATTATTTATGGAATCCCAAGTCGGCCGGATTGCTGCCTCCGGAGATGTGTTCTATTTTTCCTCCCTCCTTTTCGAATATATATCTCAGTTTTTTGACTTCATCGCTTAAATCGATTGTTTCTTTGGGCATTTCTTTTTTGATATATCCTCTTGACCAATAATCAAGAATTAATTTGCTGTCTCCGAAGGCCTTTTTGATATTTTCTTTTAAGGCGATTTGAAGGGCATATTTGCAGGCCAAAAGTTCGCCGAAGTTGTTGGTGACGTCTTTGACTATCAAATGCTTGCCACGGTGGTTGATATCTTTTTTACTCAAGACTTTATCCAAAAGATCGTTTCCGTTTTCGTCGGTAACACTGATTTCGACTCCTTCGCCCGCTCCGGTTCCGGCATCGAAATATATTCCTTTTTCAGAAGCGGTATGCCTTACATTATATTCGGCTCCGGCATCCAGCCATCTTTCGGCCTGGTCTTTGGTTTCAAATCCTTTGTATTTGGCACCGACCATTCCCGAAACAATTTTCTGGCATTGGGGCCAGCTGTCGGTTATTCCGTTTTTTCCATTAATTGAATAGGCGTAGTATTTTTTCTTGGTCATATCGGTATTTTAACATTTAAAATCCATCGAATCAATTTTTCTTTTTAATCAATCCTACCGCTATTGGCATGATTGATATTATAATTATGCCGATGACGATAATTGAAAAGTTCTGTTTTACCAAAGGAATGTTTCCAAAGAAGTATCCGAGAGAGACAAAGAGGGAAGTCCAAACAAGTCCTCCGCTGATATTGTAAATGAAGAATTTTTTGTATTCCATTTTTCCCAATCCGGCGACAAAAGGAGCGAAGGTTCTGACAATCGGAACGAAACGGGCGATAAAGATGGTCAGCCCTCCGTATTTATTATAGAATTCGTGGGTTTTGTCCAAATATTCTTTTTTGATTTTGGAAGACAGTTTTTGTCCGAGAATGTTTCCTATATAATAGTTTGCTGTATCTCCAAGGAATGCCGCCATCCAGATGATCAAAATTAAAAGATAGACATTGAGAGAGCTGATTACTGAGATGGCTCCGGCGGCAAAGAGCAGGGAGTCGCCCGGCAAGAAGGGAGTGAAAACCAATCCTGTTTCGAGGAAAATAACGACAAAGAGGAAAAAATAAGACAGTGCTCCGTAGGCGGAAACAATGTCGGTTAAATAGACGTCGATATGAAGGATGATATTTAGTAAATCCATATTTGGCGGAGAGGGAGGGATTCGAACCCTCGAGTCGCTTTCGCAACTAACACCTTAGCAGGGTGCCCCATTCGACCACTCTGGCACCTCTCCAACGATGAGGTCATTCTATACAAAATAGCGCTGTTGGTCAACTTCTCTTGCGACGGTCAGTCCCCATACTTCTTTGGTTCCAGATTGCTTTAATATTCTGGCGCACTCATCCATTGTTGAGCCGGTGGTATAGACGTCGTCTATGAGTAAAACGACATTATCTTTAATATTCTTTTTAATCTCAAAACAATTTTTTATATTTTCAATCCTTTCCTCTTTCTTCAATTCCATTTGCGGAAGAGTTTCTTTTGTTTTTATCAAAACATTAGCCAGTAGGGGAATGCTGGTTGCTTCGGAGATTATTTTTCCCATTTCTTCCGCTTGGTTGAATCCTCTTCTCCTTTTCTTTTTATCGGTCATGGGGACGGGGATAATGACGAAAGATTTATCTATTTTCGCTTCAATTATTTGAAGATGAGTCAACATCAATATCGATAACGGCTGAGACAGGTCTTTGATGTATCCGTATTTAAATTTATGAATGGCTTCTTTTAGTATTTTGTTTTGAAAAGAAGCGGCCGAGAATATCTTGTCCAGATATTTGTTTTTGCAGTTGTCGCACTTGTCCCTTTTTTCCATCTTTTCGCAAAGACATTGTCGGAAAGGATTTATTTCTATCAAAGACAGGCAATCTTCGCAAAGGTATGCCCCTTCTTTTTTGCAATTGATGCACTTTTTAGGGAAAACCAAATCCCAAAGTTGCTTTAGATATTCCATTGCTTTTTAAAAAGTGTTATTATATCAGTATAGCATTTGTCAATGCGTTTAAAAATGCTATAATATTTTTAATCATGATTTTTGTTAAAACAAAAAGCCAAAAAAGTTTAGGCGTTGATATAGGAACCAAGGTTATTCGCGCAGTTGAGATTTCTGGAAAGAAGGGAAAATTGGTTTTGGAAAATTATGGAGAGGTTAATCTTGATGTAGCTTGCAAAGAATTTTTCAGGTCTTTTGATAAGAAGAATCTTAACCCTTCCGTTGATAATATTTCAGCAGCGCTCAAAGCTATAATTGAAGAAGCGGGGATAAAGACCAAGAAGGTTGTTTTCTCTCTTCCTGATTTCGCCACCTTCTATACGACCTTTGAGCTTCCTCCGATGAGCAAGAAAGACATAGCTAATGCCATTGGATTTGAAGCGAGAAAATACATTCCTCTCCCTTTGTCCGAATTGGTTCTTGATTGGCAATTAATGAGCAAGGAAGCGTCTCCCAAAGAAAATAGCAAGATTTTGGTTATGGCTGTTCCCAAAATAATTGTCGAGCAATACAAAACCATTGCCGAACAGGCCGGACTGGAATTGACTGCCCTTGAAGCCGAAGCCATGGCTTTGAAAAGAGCGGTGATTGAAGAAGGCGGACCGGTTTCATGTTTATTGGAAATAGGGTTTCAGTCAACCAATATAAATATCATTGACGAAGGTTTTATGAAAATGAGTTTCAGCTTCGATATAGCGGGAAAGGATTTGACTTACAGTATTTCCGAAACTTTGAATATTTCCACGACTGATGCGGAAATCATAAAAAAGAAGCAAGGGTTATTGATTAATGATGAAGGGAATATTTCGCATATTTTGACACCCATTCTTTCGGTTATTTCCGAAAGGACAAGGAAGGTGATTAAAGATTTTGAGTTTAAGGAGGGTAAAAAAATTGAGAAAATAATTATTGCCGGCGGAACTTCATTGATGCCGGGTATAATAGAATATTTTACAAAAAGTTTGAATCAAGAAAAAAGCGAAGCGATGAGTGTTGAGATGGCCAAGCCGTTCGCCAAGATTGCTTATCCTCCCATTTTGGATAAAAAAATGGAAGAGATTAACGCCACTTATGCCATTGCGTTGGGCGAGGCCTTGAGAAAGTTTGAATAAGAAAGTATAATAGATTCAAGGATAAAAAATATTTATGGCTATTGAAATAGCACCAACAAAAAAAGACAGTTCAAGTAAGGAAAACATCGCCCTTCTTTTTTCGGTGCTGATTTTAGCGGTTTGTTTCGGATTATATTTCTTTTTTTCACAAGTGTTATTGGCTCAAAAAGAAACGGAAACGATTAATCTTAATTCTCAATTGGCCACAATGGGGCAAGAAGATATCAAGACCAAAGAGGCGGAACTGGCTTTGGCTGGTGTATACATCAATGATTTTAAAATTCTTTTTGAAAATAATCCAAAGGCGTCCAATTTCTTTGGTACTTTCCAAAAGTGGGCCCATCCCAAGGTGGTCTATTCGGGTTTCAGCTTTGATGCTTCCGGAAAAATAAGCATGGCCGGAAGAACCAGCGGATTTCAAAATGTGATGCAGCAAATAGCACTTCTTGGTCAAGAAGGAACGATACAAAGCTATCAAATATCCAATGTCGGAATGGCGGAGAGCGGGGGAGTCACCTTTAATTTGGATTTAGTCTTAAAACCGGAAGTTTTAAAATAATATGGAAAAAAGAAATACAAAAATTTTAATGGTTGCCGGACTTATCCTATTGCTTTCCGTGGGGGTGATTTATTTTTTGATAATGCCGGCATACAGACAGATGGGAGTGCAGGACGATCAGATTAAACAGATAAAGGATCAAATTGATGCCAGAAATAATTACTATACGACCGTTGAATCTAAAGTCAAAGCATTGGAAGATGCCGGATGGGCTGAAAAAAAGAAAAGCATTGAAGTGAATTTCACATCTTCTCCGTTCTTTGTTCCCAAAATGAACGTTTTTTTCCAAAGTATGGCTTCCAGTAGCGGAATGACACTTTCGGGGATAACGGCATCTCCGGCCACTTCGGTTAAATCTGTGCCGCAATCGACTCAAGGCGAGGGAGCGGTGAAGATAAGCTCTTCATCTACTGGCGAAAAAAAATCCGAGCAAGCTGCTTCGGCAACAACATATTTTGATAAATTGCAGGGCCCGGTCAAGAAAGTAACTTTCAATATCGCTATTTCGGGAACATATAATTCTTTTAAGAAATTTCTATCGGATTTGGAAATACAGACAAGAATAGTCACGGTTAAGGGCGTTTCAGTTTCTTCTTCTCAGAAAGGAGTCGGAAAGAGCGCATCCAATTTATCGAACTTTAATTTAGTAGTGGACGTTTATTCTTATTAATATGGAAGAACAATCAATCAAAACAGAAAAAAGCATTTTAGAAAAAATGGCCCCATTCGTCTTAATCGTCCTTATTATCTTTATCGTATATTTCGGATTGAGTAAGATTAATTTTGGCGGTGATGCGGGAACGGGAATAGTTTCCAACTCTTCAACGCAAAACACTGTGCCGATTGAGGTTGATATAGAATTTTTGAATTCGGCCACCTTTAATGCTTTGAAATTCATTCCTGATTCGCCGGTGTTTAATCAAGCAACGGGAATTATTCCTGCCGGAAGAGATGATCCATTCGCTCCAGTCAATTAATTTAAACCGAAATGTTCATACAAAAACTTTTAGAAAAAAAATTAATAACGCAAGAGCAGAGCAATGCTCTTTCAGTTGATTTAAAAGAATTCAAGGGGACGGAAGAAGAGTTTTTGTTGTCTAAAAAAATCGCTAAAGAAAGCCAGCTGAACGCTATCAAGTCAGAAATCTATAACATACCTTTTTTTGAAAATGCCGAAGTTTTGGAAGTTCCCAGCAATATTCTTTCGATGATTCCTGAAGAGTCGGCCAGAGTGTATAAAATAATTCCTTTGGGATTGCAGGGTAATGTTTTGGAAGTGGGGTTGGTTAATCCCGACGACATTAAGGCTAAAGAAGCGCTTAATTTTTTGGCCAGACAGAATAAAATAACATACAAGACTTATTTAATCAGCGAGAATTCATTTGAAGCGTTTTTAAGGCAATACAGGAATGTCAGGGAAGAGGTGGGCAAGGCCCTTTCCGCTTTGGAAAGTGAATTGGGGGGAGAGGAAAATGTTGAGCTTTATTCTACCGATTCAAAACCAAAGGCGGAGCGTCTTTCCGAAGAAGCCCCAATCATTAAGATGGTGGCTGTCATTTTGCGTCATGCTGTTGATGGAGGTGCTTCCGATATTCACATTGAACCGGAAGAAGGACAGTTAAGAATCCGTTTCAGAATGGACGGAAATTTGTATTCTTCATTGTTTTTACCGATACATACTCATCCTTCCATTGTTGCCAGAATTAAAATCGTTTCCAATTTAAGAATTGATGAAACGAGAGTTCCTCAGGATGGAAGATTTTCAGCTAAAATAGACGGCAAAGACATTGATTTCAGAGTTTCCACTTTTCCGACCAAATTGGGAGAGAAGGTGGTAGTCAGGGTGCTTGACCCGAATGAAGGTTCAAAATCATACGAAGAGATAGGTTTGATGGGATATAATCTGAAAACCATAAAAGAAGCGGTGTTGAAACCTTTTGGTTTGATTCTGGCCACCGGTCCCACCGGTTCCGGTAAAACAACAACTTTGTATTCCATTCTTCAAGAGTTGAATAAGCCGGATGTCAACGTGGTTACCTTGGAAGACCCGATTGAGTATTTCGTCAAAGGAGTTAATCAATCTCAGGTTCGTCCGGAAATCGGATACGACTTTGCTCAGGGATTAAGATCAATTGTGAGGCAAGATCCGGATATTATTATGGTCGGTGAAATCAGAGACGAAGAATCAGCTTCATTGGTTACCCATGCCGCCTTGACCGGTCATGTTGTTTTATCCACTCTTCACACCAATAATGCCATTGGAGCGATTCCCAGATTGATTGATATGAAAATCAAGCCATTCCTTTTGCCGGCAACTTTGAATATTATCCTTGCCCAGAGATTGGCTCATCGACTTTGTCCATACTGCAAAGAGAAGATAAGGCCCAATAAGGAAGTGGAAAAGATTTTAATGAAAGAGCTGGCTGCTTTGCCCGAAGAAGTTAAGAAGATTTTCCCCATGCCCGCTCAATTGTATGTGTATAAAATCAAGGGATGTCCCAAATGCAACATGAAGGGAGAAAAGGGTAGAATAGGTATTTTCGAAATATTAAAAATGACTACGGAGCTGGAGAAGATAATCGTTGAAGATCCGTCTGAGTCAAGGATTGCCGTCGAAGCCAAGAGACAGGGGATGGTGACGATGAGGCAGGACGCGGTCTTAAAGGCGGTTCAAGGAATAATCGCCGCTGAAGAAATATTTAGGATGACCGAATAATCTTAAACAATGAATTACCAACTTTACCTCAAACAGCTTTTAGAAGCGACAATCAAGAACAATGCTTCTGACCTTCACATTTCCGAAGGTCATCCTCCTGTTATGAGGATAAGCAGGAAGCTGGTTTCTTTAAGTAAAGAAAACCCTTTGACTGCCGAAGAGACGCAGGGAATTTCTTTTGCCTTGATGAGCGAAGAGCAGATTAACGATTTCGTCAAAGAAAAGGAAATAGATTTTTCATATAATTTTGAAGGAAGAGCCAGATTCAGAGTTAATATTTTCTATCAAACAGGAACGGTTTCGGCCGCTTTAAGGTTGGTGCCGGAAAGGATCCGTTCGCTGGAAGAATTGGGAATGCCGGTTAGATTGCACCAGTTTTGCGACTATACCCAAGGTTTTGTTTTGGTGGTCGGGCCGTCCAGCCATGGAAAGAGCACGACTTTGGCAGCGATGATTAATGAGATAAACCACACCAGGGCCGCTCACATTATCACCATCGAAGATCCGATTGAGTATGTTTTCAAGGACGACAAGTCAATGATTAACCAAAGGGAATTGCATTTGGACACATTGTCTTTTTCCAAGGCATTGAAGTCAACCTTTAGAGAAGACCCCGATGTCATTATGGTCGGTGAAATGAGAGATACGGAGACAATGTCGACGGCTATTACCGCCGCTGAAACGGGGCATTTGGTTTTTGCCACCTTGCATACCAATTCGGCCGCTCAGACCATTCACAGAATCGTTGATAATTTTCAGGGAGACCAGCAGTCGCAGATTAGGGCGCAACTGGCCAGTTCTTTGGCGGGAATCATTTCGCAGCGGTTGGTTCCGGCAATCGGAGGGGGAGTGGTTCCAGCTTGCGAGATTATGTTCAATACGCCCGCCATTTCCAACTTGATCAGAGATAATAAGATTTATGAAATACCTTTGGTTATAGAAACTTCTTCCGAATCGGGAATGGTTTCTTTAAACAGGTCGTTGTCGGAACTGGTCAGAAAGGGTATAGTGGATATTGAGAATGCGGTTAAGTATTCGAATAATCCTAGGGAATTGAGAAAATTAATTTAATGAAATATTACTACCAAGCAAAGGATTCAAAGGGAGGCGCACAGAAAGGAGTAATTGAGGCGGCGAGCAAGGACGCTGTTTTGGAAATTTTAAGCAAAAATAATTTTTTTCCACTGGAAGTTAAAGAAGTCGGAGCCAAAGAGACAGGGGAGGCGGTGATGAACAAGAAGATAACTTTTTTTGAAAGGGTGTCGATGAAGGACGTGGCTATGTTTTCACGGCAACTGGCTATCATGATTGATTCTAATGTTCCTCCAGCCGAAGCCATTGAAGCTTTAGCCGATCAGACCAGAAATCAGGCCTTTAGAGAAAAGATATACAAGATTGCCAAAGATGTGAGAGAGGGCACTCAGCTTTCTAAAGCTTTAGGGCAATACCCAAATATCTTTTCCATTTTCTACGTTAATATGGTCAAATCCGGAGAAGTATCGGGAAATCTTCCCAAGATATTGGAAAAAGTTGCCGATCATTTGGAGAGTGAATACGAAATTCGGTCTAAAATGATGGGAGCGATGATGTACCCGGCTGTGATTTTGGTAATCTTTATTTTAATCTTTGTCGTTATTATGATTTTCGTTATTCCCGGACTGGTCGAGGTTTTGAGGGGTACGGGTCAGGAGCTTCCCTTTGCCACCAAATTGATTATCAGTATTTCCGACATTTTTGTAGTCTACTGGTATCTGGTTATCGGAGCATTTGTCGCTGTCGCCGGTTTCTTCGCTTATTTTCCGAAGACGGTTTTTGGAAAAGATCTCCTTGATAGAATTTTTTTGAAGATTCCTATTTTCGGACCGTTTTTGAAAAATCTTTTTCAGGCCCGTTTTGCCGAAAACTTTTCCACCCTTATTTCCGCCGGTATTCCCATTAATGAAGCATTGGAAGTAGTGGCCGATTTGGTGGGCAACAATGTATACAAAAACACAATTTTAACAGCTAAAGACAGGGTTATTAAAGGGGAAAGCGTCAGCCATGTTTTCGCCCAGAACCAAGGGATAATTTCTCCTCTTTTCGTACAGATGGTAGCGGTGGGAGAGCAGACGGGAAAACTTGATTCTTCTTTGATGAACGTGGTCAGATTCTATAAGAGGGAAACGAGCATTTTTGTCGATTCAATTTCTAGTGTTATCGAACCGGTTTTGATTATCGGTTTGGCATTAATGGTCGGCTTCTTGGTTGCTGCGGTATTGTTGCCGATATATAAAATCAGCACCACTCTGCAGCAGTAAATATTTGACAAGAAAATGGATGAAGGATAAAATAGTATTATAAATAATAAAAGGAGATTATCTCAAAATAAAAATATGCAAAAAACAAAAGGTTTTACCCTGATTGAATTATTGGTCGTTATAGCCATTATCGGTATCTTATCCGGCCTTATTATCGTTAGTATGAGCGGAGCTCAGAACGCAGCCAAGGATGCAAGGATCAAAGCAGCCATGGACCAGATGAGATCGTCAGCTGAAATTTTCAAATTAAACGATGCCAGCGGGAGATATGCTACAGCGGATATATCTGCAGCTGCAGCTTGTCCCTCTTCGGGAACAAGTTTCTTATATGGAACCGGAGGAACCGACGGCGCCGCCTTATGTGCCGATATACAGACTCAGGGCACAGGAACATTAACCATAAATGTCAGTAGCAGCACTTCTGCTCCCAAATACTGTGTTCAGAAGGTTCTACCCGGAGGAACGACATGGTGTATCGACAGCACCGGAGGGGTGGGTTCGACCAATGTTGTCTGCGACGCAACCAACTTTAATTGTGCTAACCCGTAATTTTCAATAATACATACACCCCCTTTAAAGGGGGTGTTTTCTTTTACTTAATATGATAAAATACATTCAATGATTGAATTTATTTTTATCTTCATATTCGGATTGATAATAGGCAGTTTTTTAAATTGCGCCATTTGGAGGATGCACAAAGAAGAAAGTTTTCTTTTTGGTAAATCATATTGTCCTTCTTGCCGGCACGATTTGAGCTTTTGGGATTTGTTTCCTTTGTTCAGTTATTTGTTTTTGAAAGGGAAATGCCGATATTGCGGACAGAAGATATCAATCCAGTATCCTTTGGTTGAACTGGGAACAGCTATTTTGTTTTCTCTTGTTTATTTCTATTTCGGCCCGGTCAATGCTTTGTTTTCTTTCAACTTTTTCCAAGTTATTTTTTGGTGGATAACGATGTCTTTTTTGGTTGTTATTTTTGTTTTTGATTTGAAGTATTATATCATTCCCGATGAAACAATCTGCCCGGCCATCATTCTTTCCATAATTTGGATTTTGTATTCTTTTTGTTTCGGAGCGACAGGAAAGATGGACCTTGCTTGTACAATTTTTTCAGCCCTCGGAGTATCTTTGTTTTTTTTCTTAATATGGTTTTTTAGCAAGGGAATGGCTATGGGCTTTGGGGATGTTAAGTTGGCAATATTAATCGGCCTTCTTTTAGGATATCCCAAGATTATTCCCGGACTCTTTTTGGGCTTTCTTTTTGGTGCTATAATAGGTTCGGTATTGATATTGTTGAAGAAGAAAGGATTTAAGTCGGAAATACCCTTTGGCCCTTTCTTGTTGGTAGGATTACTAGTATCGCTCTTTTGGGGAGAAAGCATAATCAATTGGTACCTATCGTTGTCTTTTTAATATGAATAATAAAAAAGCTTTTACTTTGATTGAATTGGTGGTGACCATGAGTGTAATGGTTCTTTTTACCGCTTTGCTCTTCAGGGACTACGGGAAAGACAACAAGGTTTTTTCTTTGGAAAGGATGGCGCAAAAGACAGCTCAGGACTTGAGAAGAACTCAGGAAATGGCCATGAGTGCTTTGAGTTTGACCGGAGAGACCGGCACGACCGGTTACGGAATATATTTTGACAAGTCTTCGGGAAGCAAGACTACCTATATTGTTTATAGAAACACTAACGTTAATGCATATTACGATTCAGGAGTTGATGTGATTAAGGAAACGGTAAATATGGAAAAAGGGGTGGAGATATGCGATATAAAGAATAACGGCACGAGCGTAGGAGCGGGATATATAAGTGTTTCTTTTGCTCCGCCCGACCCGATTAATTATATTGAAAGCGACAATTCCGGGCACGAGGCATCGATTGTTTTGTGCATTGATGGAGATGCGACGAATGCCAGGACAGTGAAAGTTAATAATACCGGAAGAATTGAAACAACAAATCCATGATTAATTTAAAAGAAAAAGGATTTACACTTTTGGAAACATTGATTGCCGTAGCCATAATCGTCATCGGGACTTTGGGAGTGTTTTCTGCCGTGGCCAAGTATTCTCAAATGACCGAGCAGGAAAGGGATAATTTGGTCGCGTCCTATCTTTGCCAGGAAGGGATAGAGATAGTTAAAAACATCAGAGATACTAATTGGGTTGAAGAAGCGGCCAGCTGGAAGGATGGATTGACGGGATGCTCTGCCGGATGTCAGGCCGAGTTTGATGATACCTCTTTTTCCGCCTTTTCAAGTGCGAGCTTCTTATATATCGATCACGACACAGGGTTGTATAAATACATTGCTTCTCCGGTCGCTGAAGACGTGGAAACTCCGTATACGAGAAAAATAGTTATAACCGAAGTCGGTGATGATGAATTGGATATAGAAGTTACCGTTTATTGGCATGCTTCTTCGATGGTTGTTAAGCAAAATATATATAATTGGAAATGAAAAGTATAAAAGAAAAAACAAAAGCTTTTACCTTGGTCGAAACATTAGTTTCAATCGGACTTTTCGGCTTTATTTCATTAGCCTTAGCTGATATTTTTGTTGCTTCGATAAGGGGTCAGACGAGAATTTTGCAGAATCAGCAGTTGATGGAGCAGTCGAGCTATGCATTGGAATACATGGGAAAGATTTTGAGAATGGCCCAGAAAGACACTACCGGAACTTGTACGGGAAGGGTTAATGCCAATTACGGAGTGGGGACTGCTCCCGAGGTTTCTATTTCTTTTCTTGCCTACGATACGACAAATGAAGAATATAGGTGTCGGCAGTTTTTATTTGAAAGCGACGCGGTAAAAGAAAAAAAATCAACTGACGAGACTTCCGCTAATTTCGGATCAGCTCAGGAGATAACTTCTTCAAAAGTAAAAGTCGAAGGCCTTACCTTTGCCGTAACGGGGGATAGTGCCGCTGATACAATTCAGCCCAGAGTCACAGTCATGATTAAAATGAAAACCAATATTTCCATTAATCCTCCGGATATAACCGTTCAGACCAGTGTTTCCCAAAGGCACTTGGATACCAATTAAATTTTGAACATGATTAAAGAAAAACAAAAAGGAATTTCTATATATTTGGTAATGATAATGGTTTCAGTGCTTTTAGCCGTGGCTTTGGGGTTAACCAGCATTATTATCGGAGGAGCGAAAATGGCCGAGAATTTGGGTTATTCGGTTAAGGCTTTTCATGCCGCTGATACGGGGATAGAAAAGGCTTTATATAATATCAAGACAACCTCGGGAACATGTGACAATTCAACTTCTGACGGAAGTTTTGGAACCGATTATACTTACGATGTGACCATGTCTAATAGCGGAGGCAATTGTTCCGAGACTGGTGCGTCAATTACTTCTTTGGGACAATATTTGACAGTTAAAAGAAAAATAGAGGTTTCGTATTGATATGAAAAAAGAAGAAGCCAAAAAGAGAATCGAAAAATTAAGGAAACTGATTGACCATCACAGATACCTCTATCACGTTTTAGATAAGGAGGAGATATCTGATTCCGCCCATGACTCATTAAAAAATGAGCTTTTTGAATTGGAAATGCAGTTTCCCGATTTGATTACTCCGGACTCTCCGACTCAAAGAATCGGAGGGAAGCCTTTGGATGTTTTTGAGAAAGTTGAAAGGGAGAAAAAAATGTATTCATTTAATGACGCATTTTCAAGAGTCGATATGGATAATTGGGAAAATAGGAATAAGAAACTTTTAAGCGAAAAAGATGTTGTTGAATATTATTGCGAGCCGAAACTGGACGGTTTGGCCATTGAGCTGTTTTACAAAAACGGTTCTTTGGAAATCGGGTCAACTAGGGGAGACGGGAAGGTGGGAGAAAATGTGACTCAGAATATTAAAACAATAGAGCCGATTCCATTAAGAATAAGGGAAGAAAAAGAAATCATTGAGGAATTAAAAAAAGAAAAGCTTTTTGATGTTGTTGATTCAATTGAGAAAAAAGGCCTAAGAGAAGTTATTGTCAGGGGAGAGGCCATTATCACTAAGAAGGAATTTATCAAGACGAACAAGGAAAGAGATAGGCAGGGGCTTCCTTTGTATGCCAATCCGAGAAACTTGGCCGCTGGCTCAATCAGACAATTGGATTCGAAAATAACAGCCGAGAGGAACTTGGATGCCGATGTCTATTCCTTAGCTTCCGATTTCGGGCAGAAGACCCACGAAGAAGAGCACAGAATTTTAAAAGTTTTGGGATTTAAGACCAATAACAAATATAACCGTTTGTGCAAGAATATGAACGAGGTTTTCGATTTTTACACCTATTGGCAGAAAAACAGAGAAAAACTTCCATATGAAATAGACGGATTGGTTGTTTCGATAAATAACAACGGTATTTTTGAAAAATTAGGAGTGGTGGGTAAGGCGCCGAGAGGAGCGATAGCTTTGAAATTTCCCTTAATGCAAGCCACGACAATCGTTGAAGATATAAAAGTTCAGGTAGGGAGAACGGGAGCAATGACGCCAGTCGCTCTTTTGAAGCCAGTTGAAATCAATGGTGTTACAATCAGCCGAGCCACTCTGCATAATGAAAAAGAAATCGAAAGGCTGGGGTTGAAGATAGGGGATACGGTCGTGGTTGGGCGAGCTGGAGACGTCATTCCCGAAATCAGCAAGGTCTTTCCGGAATTAAGAACCGGCAAAGAAAGAAAATTCCATATGCCGGAAAGATGTCCGTCTTGCGAGACCAAGCTGGTTAAGCCGGAAAAAGAAGTTGTTTGGAGGTGTCCCAATCCCCAATGTTTCAGCAGGAAGATTCGCTGGTTTAGTCATTTTGTTTCGCGCGGAGCATTTAATATTGACGGACTGGGGCCGAAAATAGTTGAAAAATTCATTGAGGAAGGCCTTTTATCAGATCCTTCCGACTTATTTGATTTAAAAGAAGGAGACATCTTTCCTTTAGAAAGGTTTGCCGACAAGTCGGCCAAGAAAATAGTCGATAATATTCAAAAAAGAAAAGAAGTTTCTTTTTCCAGATTCATTTATTCTTTGGGAATCAGGAATGTCGGGCAGAAAAATTCAAGCACCCTGTCTAAAAAGTTTAAATCGATAGAAGATTTATCAAAATCAAGCATTAATGATTTGGAGAATATTTCCGACGTCGGTCCGATTGTGGCCAAGTCGATTATCGAATGGTTTAAAGATGAAGACAATATCAGATTTTTAAAGAAATTAAAAGAAAGAGGAGTTAAATATTATTTTGAGAAATTTAAAAATAAATTTTCTGGAAAGAAATTTGTTATAACCGGAACTATGGAGAAAATGAGCAGAGAGCTGGCCAAAGAAAAGATTATTTCTTTGGGTGGGGAAATTTCCGAGGCAATTTCCAAAAATACCGATTATTTGGTTCTAGGGGATAATCCCGGATCTAAATATGAGAAAGCCAGAGAGTTGGGGATCAGGATAATAAAGGAAAAGGAATTTTTAAAAATGATAAACTGATGTCTATTTTAAATCAATTGAGAAGAATGGATTGGGTTTTAATTGCAGTTTCGGTTGTTTTGGTTATTTTCGGATTGGTTGCGATATACAGTTCTTCTTTGAGAGGAGGGGATTTCTCTAATTTATATAAGCAGATAGGGTTTTTTGGATTAAGTCTTATTTTAATGTTTTCAATCAGTTTTATTGATAACAGAACAATTAGGGAAAACCCGGCGATTACTCTTTTTTTGTATTTTTTATGCATCTTGGCGTTAATCGGAGTTTTCTTTTTTGCTCCGGAAATCAGAGGAATCAAATCTTGGTACAGGATAGGCGGATTTTCTTTTGAGCCAATTGAGCCGACCAAGATTGTTTTGATTCTGCTTTTGGCCAAGTATTTCAGCAGGAGGCATGTGGAATTGTATAAGATAAGGCATATCGTGCTTTCCGGATTATACGCTCTTGTTCCGGCGATTTTGATTTTCATGCAACCTGAATTCGGTTCGGTAATGATTATCGGAGCCATTTGGATAGGAATACTTTTGGTGTCGGGGATAAGAGTGAGGGATTTCCTTTTGCTCTGCTTGGTTTTTACCGTAGTTTTTTCTTTAAGCTGGACATTTATTCTTAAAGATTATCAGAAGAACAGAATTTTTAATTTTGTCGCTCCTCATGCCAGCGATCCTTTGGGGGAAGGGTGGAGCCAGAACCAAGCTAAAATTAGTATCGGCTCCGGAGGATTTTTGGGTAAAGGAATCGGGCAAGGGTCCCAGACGCAGTACGGTTTTTTGCCTGAACCGCAGACCGATTTTATTTTTTCAACAATAGGAGAAGAAGCAGGATTGATTGGAACAACGGCGCTGTTATCGCTTTTCGGAATTTTATTCTGGAGGATTTTAAAGATTGCACTTGATGCTAATTCTAATTTTTCCAGACTGTTCGCCACCGGCTTGGCTTTTTCCATATTTTTTCAAATGGTAATTAACGCCGGAATGAATTTGGGATTATTGCCGGTTATCGGAATCCCTCTTCCGTTGGTGAGTTACGGCGGAAGCAACCTTTTGTTCACTTTTATGGCTCTGGGAATATTGCAAAATATGAAAATTACCGAGTCTTAGCTTTACAAAATAAATCCTTCGTTGTAAAATTAAATAAAACATATATGAAAAAAGCTTTTACATTAATAGAGTTGTTGATTGCCATATCAATTCTCGGAATCATTGCCAGTTTTATTATCGTTCAAATGATTGGAGCCGCTAATGCGGCCAAAGATGCCAAAAGGAAAGCAGATGTTGATATTATTAAAAATGCTTTAATTCAATATCGTTCAGAAAATTACACCAAGGGATCTATCCAGCCGGCAACTTGCGAGATAGGAACCAATTGTACTAATTTTGATTCGGACATCCAAGCTTTTTTGGAATCACTGCCCAAGGATCCGAACGGAACATCTTATACTTATCGTTCAGCCGATGGAACGGATTGCTCTATTACGGCAATTCTTTCCGATGGAAGCGCTTATACCTATGATTGCCAAACGGAAGTGGCAACCTTTGGGGATTCGACGAATGGTGTTTGCGGCATTACCAGCGCCAGTTCTTTGACTTCAAGCACTCCCGGACTTTGCACCCAAGGAGTGCCTGTCCTATTCGCTGGCTCAGGTCCGTGGACATGGACTTGTTCCGGTACCGATGGAGGAAGTAATGACACTTGTTTGGCGTTCGTGCAGATGGTATGTTCAACATCAAGCAGTGATTGTACAGGAGACGCAGTAGAAGTTTTGAGAATGAGTGATATTGCCGGAGGCCATGCTGAACTTCCCGGCCAAACCAATTATACGCAAAAAGTATGTTGTACTGGTCCGGAAATCGGGAACAGCTGTTCGGCTACCAAAAATGCAATCATCTTAAAATTATATTCAGCAACCAATGCTCACGTAGAACAAAATAATCTTTCCAATTATGCCAGCAATGCTTGTCTGTCTACCGGCGATACTTTTGATGCAGCATGCAGCTATGCCTCAGATTGTTCTTCAGTGGGTCCGGAATACCAGTGTTTGGGATCGATAAGCGATACCACCAATGCCCATGCCGGGGGATGCAGCGATGCTTTTGCGACAAAGGTTTGTTGCAATATCTATTAGTACAAAATAGGGGAATCAAAGAACCCTTGACAACATTTTGATTTATTGATAGAGTTAATTTAATTTGCAAGATAATTACTTGTTATTTTGATTTCATTACAAACATCAAGACATTAATTTGCTTTTCATTAACCCGACACAAAAAATAATTCAGGGTATTTTTTTGTTTGAATGCCGAAATTTTTAGTCTTTAATATAATTAAAATATGAAAATCAAAACCAAAAGCTTTGCAAAAAGCAAAATATCCTATCTCTTGCCCAGCTTAATCTTCATGCAGCAGGAGAGCGGTAGACAATTTTGGGAAGAGGAGTTGAAGGACCTTTTCGCAGAGGTGTCTCCCATTAAAGACTATACTGGCAAGGAATTCGAATTGCATTTCCTTGACTACAAACTCGGCAAACCCAATTATCCGAACGGTTTTGATGCCAGAGAAAACAATGATTCTTTCGTCGCTCCTTTAAGAGTGACTGTTAAGTTGAATAATTTAAAAACCAAGAGAAGCCAAGAACAAGAAATATTCTTCGGAAACTTTCCTTTGTTAACAGACAGAGGAACCTTCATTTTGAACGGAGTCGAAAGAGTTGTTATTTCTCAATTGATTCGTTCTCCCGGAGTTTTCTTTCCTTTGAATGTTAATAGGGGAAAGAGATGTTTTGCTGCGAAAGTTATTCCCAATCGTGGCTCATGGCTTGAATTTGAAACCGAGGCAACAGGGGTTTTAACTGTTAAAATAGACAGAAAGAGAAAGGTTCCGGCCACAACGCTATTAAAGGCTTTGGGCGGATTCAATGATGACGATATCAGAAATATGTTCGTCGGTTTTGATAATGGCGAAGTCAGTCATATTGAAGAAACATTGAAAAAAGACTTGACCCACAGCCAAGAAGAAGCTTTGTTGGAAATTTATCAAAGATTGAGAAGCGGGGAAATGGTTAATCCTGATTCAGCTAGAGAACTGATTTTCAATATGTTTTTCAATTTTGAAAGATATGACCTATCCAAAGTCGGAAGATGGAAAATGTGGTCGAGAATGTTTGAATTGAAGCCAAAGAAAGACAGAGAAATCACCAAAGAAGACAGAGTTTTGTCTGTTAATGATTTGGTGGCTGTAATGAAAGAAATTATCAGGATGAATAACGACCCCATGGCTGTGGCCGATATGATTGACCACTTGGGAAACAGAAGGGTGAGGACCATCTCCGAATTGCTTTCCAATAAATTGAGAGTCGGTATCGCCAGAATGTCTCGAATCATCAAAGACAGAATGTCGACTTTGGACTACGAGAATCTGGTTCCGGCTCAGTTGATCAACCCCAGGCCTTTCGGCGCTCAGGTTACTCAGTTCTTCACCGCTTCTCAATTCTCTCAATTCATGGACAATACCAATCCTTTGTCGGAATTGGAACACAAAAGAAGATTGACTGCAACCGGTCCCGGAGGTTTGACCAGAGAAAGAGCCGGATTTGATGTAAGAGATGTGCAGCCTTCCCACTATGGAAGAATCTGTCCGATTCAAACTCCTGAAGGTCCGAATGTGGGACTTGTTACCCACTTATCATTATATGCTCGATTGAATCCCTATGGTTTTATCGACACTCCTTATTTCAAGGTTGTTGATGAAAGGGTGACCAATGAAGTCCATTACATGGATGCCAATGAAGAAGAGAGATACAATATCGCTCCGGCTTCCATTGTTTTAGATGAAAAAGGAAATATTTTAAATGAAAGAGTCGAAGCGAGAATCAAAGGTGAGCCGGGAGAGATTGAAAGGGAAAAAATCGACTATGTCGATGTTTCTCCTCAGCAATTTATTTCGGTTGCGACCGGATTGATTCCATTCTTGCAGAACGATGATGCCAACAGAGCCCAGATGGGTTCAAACATGCAGAGACAAGCTGTTCCTTTGGTTAATCCGGAAGCACCGCTAGTCGGAACAGGACTGGAAGCTATGGCGGCCAGAGATTCGGGACAATTGATTGTTAGCGAAGAAGCGGGAAAGGTTGTTAAGGTTGATGCCAAAGTTGTGGAGGTTAAAGGAACCACTTCGGGAAAAACCATCTCATATCCCGTCAGAATTTTTGACAGAACCAATCAATATTCATGTTTTCATCAGAGACCCGTGGCTAATAAGGGAGATATTGTCAAGAAAGGAGATACTTTAATTGAAGGTGGTTCAATCGACAAAGAAAGATTGGCCTTGGGAAGAAACTTATTGGTTGCCTTTATTTCTTGGAGAGGAAACACATTTGAAGATGCTATCGTCTTGTCAGACAGATTGGTGAAAGAAGATGTTTTCACATCAGTCCATATTGAAGATTTTTTCTGCGATGTTCGAGAAACTAAACTTGGACCAGAGTTAACTACATCCGATATCCCTAATGTCGGAGAAGACAAGTTAAAGGATTTGGATGAGGACGGAGTTGTGAGAATCGGAGCAGAAGTCGGACCGAATGACATTTTGGTTGGAAAGATTTCACCCAAAGGTGAGGCTGATTTGTCAGCCGAAGAAAGATTGTTAAGAGCAATCTTTGGAGAAAAAGCTAAAGAAGTTAAAGACACTTCATTAAGATTGGAGCACGGCAAGAGAGGAAGGGTGACAGATGTTAAAGTATTTAACAGAAGCGATGGTATTGTTTTGGAGCCCGGAGTCATCAAGAGAATCAGAGTGAGAATTTCCGAAGTGAGAAAGATTCAGGTTGGTGACAAGCTGGCCGGAAGACACGGAAACAAAGGTATTATCGCCAAGATTTTGCCGGCTGAAGAAATGCCGTTCTTGGAAGACGGAACCACCGTTGACATTATTTTGAATCCTTTATCGGTTGCTTCGAGAATGAACCTGGGACAGATTTTGGAAACTCATCTCGGATTGGCGGTTAATAAGCTGGGATACTTGGCCGAGACTCCTTCATTGGCCGGAGCCGTTGAAAAAGATATTAAAGAAGAATTGAAGGCCGCGGGATATCCCGAAGATGGAAAGTTGAAATTGGTTGATCCGGAAACAGGAGAATTCTTCCCCGAGAAGATTACCGTCGGATACATCTATATGATTAAATTGGCGCACATGGTTGAAGACAAAATCCATATGCGTTCAATCGGACCATACTCTCTCATCACCCAGCAGCCCTTGGGAGGAAAAGCTCAATTCGGAGGCCAGAGATTCGGTGAGATGGAAGTCTGGGCATTGGAAGGATACGGAGCAGCATATACTTTGCAGGAAATGTTGACCATCAAGTCAGATGATGTTGCCGGCCGTGCCGCCACCTACGAATCGATTTTGAAAGGAGAAAAGATTAAGAGTCCGAATATTCCGGCGTCGTTTAATCTTTTATTAGCAGAGTTGAAGGCCCTTTCCTTGAATGTGATTATCAAGGGAAAGACTGAGGAAGAAGACTAAAATAAATATACAAAAATATGTTTGTCTCCAATTTAGAATCGATAAAAATCAAATTGGCTTCTCCTCAAGAGATACTTAATTGGTCTTGCGGAGAGGTGACCAAGCCGGAAACTATCAATTACAGGACACAAAGGCCGGAAAAAGACGGCTTGTTCTGCGAGAAGATTTTCGGACCGACCAAGGACTACGAATGTTATTGCGGAAAATACAAGAGAATCAGATACAAGGGAATTATTTGTGACAGGTGCGGAGTCGAAGTGACCAAATCATCGGTGAGAAGAGAAAAGATGGGCCACATCAAATTAGCCACCCCCGTTTCTCATATTTGGTTTTTGAAAGGAATTCCTTCAAGATTGGGAATGGTTTTGGGCTTGCCTTTGCACAAGATGGAAGAAGTCGTCTACTTTGTTTCATATATCATCACCAAGGTTGATGAGGACTTAAAAGCCAGGATTTTGGAAGAGATAGAAGAGGAATTCAAAACCAAGGGAAAGGAAATTAAGGGAAACAAGGAGACAGAAAAAATGCAGGCCAGTGCTTTGGATGATTTGAAAAAAGCCAAAGACAAAGCCAAGCAGGAAGTCGCTTCAATCAAGCCTTTGGAGATTTTCAACGAGCTTGACTATCACCGATTGTCTTTGAAATACGGTGAGATATTTGAAGCCGGAACAGGAGCGGAAATCTTGAAAGAACTATTCATCAAAGTTGATTTGGACAAGGAGATAGAGAAGATTAAGAAGCAGATGGAAGAGAAGAAGTCAACTGAAGAAAAGAAGATTGTTTTGAGGAGGTTGAAGCTTTTCAAGGATATGAAGCATGCCGGTGTCAGGCCCGAGTGGATGTTCACCGAGGTTCTTCCGGTTTTGCCTCCCGACTTGAGGCCGATGGTTCAATTGGATGGAGGAAGATATGCTTCTTCCGATTTGAATGACTTATATAGAAGAGTCATCAACAGAAACAACAGATTGAAATATTTATTGGAGATCAATGCTCCCGATGTTATCGTCAGGAATGAAAAAAGAATGTTGCAAGAAGCAGTCGATGCTTTAATCGACAATAAGATGAGAAAGAGTACGACTACCCAAGCTTCTACCGGAGGTAGGAGATTGCTCAAGAGTTTGGCTGATATGTTGCAAGGAAAGCAGGGAAGATTCAGACAGAACTTGTTGGGAAAAAGAGTTGATTATTCAGGCCGAAGCGTTATCGTCGTCGGACCGAACTTGAAATTGAATGAGTGCGGTGTTCCCAAGAAAATGGCTTTGGAATTGTTCAAACCTTTTGTCATTAAGAAATTATTGGAAAAGGAAATGGCTTTTAATGTCAGAGGTGCTTCAAGACTGATTGAAGAAGAAACCGATGAAATCTGGGCTGCTTTGGAAGAAGTGGTTAAAGAAAAATTGGTGCTGTTGAACAGAGCCCCGACTTTGCACAGATTGGGAGTCCAGGCCTTCCATCCGATATTGATTGAAGGAGAAGCAATCAGATTGCATCCTTTGGTTTGTACCGCTTTCAATGCCGACTTTGACGGAGACCAGATGGCTATTCACGTTCCTTTGTCTGAAGAAGCCCAACAGGAATCCAGAGAAAGAATGATGTCTTCGGTTAACTTATTGAAGCCTTCAACCGGAGACCCTATCATGATTCCGACCAAAGATATTGTTTTGGGTTGTTATTACTTGACCAAAATAGTTTCCGGATTGGAAGGGGAGAACAAGGTCTTCAGTTCAAAGGAAGATGCTCTGACTGCCTATAATCTGAAGAAGCTTAATTTGAAGTCTCAAATCAAAGTCAGAATCAATGATGAATTCATCGAAACCAGCGTCGGCAGAATTATTTTCAATGATGTTTTGCCTTCGAATTTTGAATACCAGAACGATATGATGGATTCGAAGACTTTAAAGAAAATGATCAACAAGGTCATCGACATCTACGGCAACAATGCGGTTGAAACATTGGACAATATCAAGCTTTTGGGATTCAAGTATGCCACTCGTTCGGGAATCACTTGGGGTATGGATGATTTGAAAGTTCCCGTGGAAAAGCCGGCTTTGATTAAGGAAGCGGAGAACAAAATCAAAGAGATAGAAAAGTACTATGAAAAGGGTTTGCTTTCAAGAGATGAGAAAGCCAATCAGGTTATCGAAGTTTGGAAAAAAGTTAAAACTGAAATTGAGAAATTGGTTCCCAAAGCTATTTCTTCTTCGAGTCCGGTATTTTCAATCGTTGATTCCGGTTCCAGAGGTTCTTGGTCTCAGCCGGTACAGATGGCTGGTATGAAAGGTTTGGTTGCTAACCCGGCCGGAAGGATTATCGAATTAGCCATCAAGAATTCTTTCAAAGAAGGTTTTGATGTGCTTGAATATTTTATCTCCACTCACGGTGCCAGAAAAGGTACTGCCGATACCGCTCTTCGAACTTCAACTTCAGGATACTTGACCAGGAGATTGGTTGATGTCGCTCACGATGTCATTATCAACGAAGAAGATTGCGGAGACAAGGAAGGTCTTATTGTCTACAAGAAAGATGCTGACGATGTCAATCAGGATTTCGTTCACAAGATTTTCAGCAGAATTTCCATGGAAAAAGTTGAAGATGAAAACGGAGAAGTCATTTTGAAATCAGGACAGCCGATTGATTTGAAGACTGCCCACAAGATCAAGGATATGAAGAATATAGAAAGCTTGAAAGTCAGATCCCCCTTGTCTTGCAAATGCATGAGAGGAATCTGTCAGAAATGCTACGGTTTCGATTTGGGATGGAAAGGAATGATTAAGATGGGTGAAGCGGTCGGTGTTATCGCCGCTCAGGCCATCGGTGAACCGGGAACCCAGTTGACCATGAGAACCTTCCATACCGGAGGTGTGGCCGGAGAAGCCGATATTACCCGTGGTCTTCCCAGAATTGAAGAAATCTTCGAAAGAAGACCTCCAAAGGGTGAGGCCGAGATGGTGACCAAGGACGGAGAAGTCGTCGAAGTTGATGAGAAGAAAGGATTAATCAAAGTGATGACTATCAAAGACGGTAAGAAAAAGGAAGACGATATCAATGAATACAGAGTTTCTCCCAATGTTGAATTGTTGGTCAAGGAAGGACAGATGGTGAAGAGGGGAGATGCGATTTGCGCCGGTTCTCTTGATATGAAAAAGATATTCAAGCTTTTGGGAGCCAAAGCTGTCCAGGACTATATCATTAAAGAAATTCAGAGAGTATATGTTTCTCAAGGTGTGTCAATCAATGACAAACACGTTGAATTGATTGTGAGACAGATGTTCTCAAGAGTGAAGATAAAGGACTCGGGTGATAGCAGATTCTCGTCCGACGAGATTATTTCCAAAGCTCGCATGCTTGAAGAAAACGAAATGTTGGAAAAAGAAGGTAAAGAGCCGATTAAGGCAGACGATATGTTGCTTGGAATTACCAAGGTTGCCTTGAATACCGACAGCTTCTTGTCAGCTGCTTCCTTCCAAGAAACATCAAGAGTTTTGATCGAAGCCTCGCTTCGAGGAGAAGAAGACAAGCTTCGAGGATTGAAAGAGAATGTCATTATCGGTAAGCTTGTTCCAATTGGTACCGGTTTAAGGTATAATAAAGGAGATAAAAAATAATCTCAGATACCATGAAAAAAAAGAAGGGAGTCAGTCGAAAGAAAATCGAAAATACCAAAAAGAAAGTTGAGAAAAAAGAAAAAGGGGGCGGATTTAGTTTCTCGCTGCCCGAGAGAACCAAAAGGTATTTACTGTCCTCGCTGTCATTCCTTCTTACCGTAGTATTTTTGTTCTCTTTTTCGGGAAGAGCTGGAGCCATTGGCAATTCCTTGAAGAATATTTTCGATGCTTTGATTGGAAACGTCATCTATATCATTCCGATTATTTCAGTCATCTATGCCATCATTCTTTTGAAAGACGACGACTCTTTCAAGGAACACAAAAATTCCCTGATTGTTTCAACCGTTCTTCTGGTATTGAGCTTGAGCGGGATTTTTGCTTTGCTTGAAATGAGAAACATTCCCGATTTGGTTTCCGAATTCGTTTGGAGTAATACTGGCAACGGTGGATGGCTGGGATATGCTCTCGCCTGGCCACTATTACACGGATTCGATTACATTGTTTCTTTTGCTTTATTCGGAATAGTCTTGGCTGTTTCTTTGTGGATTATCATCCAGCCGTTTAGGCGTGCGATTGAAGAATACGAAGAAGAGGAAGAAAAGATTATCGAAGTCAAAGAAGAAAAGAAAAAGCTTCCGATTTTGAATTTGGAAAAAATAGTTCAGAAGAAAGAAGAGCCGAAAGTTGAAGAAAAAAAAGAAGACAAAAATTTGAAAACCTTTGAGCAGAAGAAACAAGAGAATAAGGAATACAAATATCCTCCGCTCGATTTGCTTTCCAAAAAAGGAGGCGCTCCCGAGGGAGGGGATATCACTTACAATTCTTCGGTTATAAAGAGAACTCTTCAGACTTTTGGTATTCCTGTTGAGATGTCGGAAATCAATATTGGACCGACCGTGACTCAATATACTTTGAAACCGGCCGAAGGAATCAAGCTTTCCAAAATCACCACTTTGCAGAATGATTTGGCTTTGGCTTTGGCTAGTCCGACTATCCGTATTGAAGCGCCCATCCCTGGCAGAAGTTTGGTCGGAATTGAGATAGGGAACAAGAAAAGGGCCGTTGTGGGCTTGCGCGAGATTATGGACACCGAAGAGTTTAAAACCTCTCCGGCACCCCTTTTAATGGCTTTGGGGAAGGATGTAAAGGGTATGCCTTCCTTTGCCGATTTGGCTGAAATGCCTCATTTGCTGGTTGGAGGAACAACCGGCTCCGGAAAGACCATTTGCTTGAATTCCATCATTTTGAGTTTATTATATCGAAACAGCCCCGAAGAAATGAAATTGGTTTTGGTTGACCCGAAAAGAGTGGAATTCCCGGTCTATGCCAACCTCGAACATTTATTGTGCCCCGTTATTTATGATGCCAATCAGACCTTGGTTGCTTTGAAATGGCTGGTCGGGGAAATGGAAAGAAGGTTCACCGTTCTGGCCGCCGGACACAGCAGAGACATCGGTTCTTTTAACGAGAAGATGGAAAAGAAGAATGAACAGAAACTTCCATATATCGTTTTGATTATCGATGAACTGGCTGACTTGATGAGCGTGAGAGGAAAAGAAATCGAATCATATGTCGTTCGTCTGGCGCAAATGTCTCGTGCCACCGGAATCCATTTGATACTTGCAACACAGAGACCGTCGGTTGAAGTCATCACCGGTTTGATTAAAGCCAACATCACTTCGAGAATTGCTTTGAAAGTCGGTTCGTTGATTGATTCAAGAACCATTCTTGATTCTTCCGGAGCGGAGAAATTGCTGGGAAGAGGAGATATGCTTTTAATGAGTAAAGAGGTTTCTAAACCGAGGAGAGTCCAGAGCCCATATATTTCCGAATTGGAAATCAAAAAAGTTGTTACCTGGATTACCGACTCCAATGTTGAAGTTAAAGAAAAGACGGAAGAAGGGATTCCCGATTTGATTGAAACCGAAGTTGAGAAAGAAGAGAATTCTTTGGTCGGTGAATTGACCAAGTCTATGGAAACTCCTGAAGCGCAAATGGACTCTTTCTATTCCAAGGAAGATCCGATGTATGAAGAAGCCAAGAGAACCGTTATCCAATCAAAAAAAGCTTCGACTTCATTATTGCAAAGAAGACTGGGTGTTGGGTATGCGAGAGCGGCCCGTTTGATGGATATTTTGGAAGAAAGAGGAGTTGTCGGTGAACAAGACGGAGCTAAGGCAAGAGAAGTTTATATGACCGAAGAATCTCCTAATGAGAATAATGAGCAGGAACCTTGATTCCTGCTTTTTATTTGGTATAATACAAATATATGGCAAGAAAAAAAATAGAAGAAAAAGAAAAGATAAATTTAGCCGAAGCCATTTCCGAAATCAAAGAGAAGTTCGGAGAGGGAGCGATAATGAAACTGAAGGACGCTCAGAAGGTGAATGTCGATGTTGTTCCGACAGGATCATTTTCACTTGATTTGGCTTTGGGGGTGATGGGAATTCCAAGAGGAAGAATTATCGAGATATACGGGGGAGAAAGTACGGGTAAAACAACTCTGTCTTTGAGTATTTTAGCCGAAGCTCAAAAAACGGGAGGCGTCACTGCTTTTATCGATGCCGAGCATGCTTTAGACCCAGACTATGCTAAAAGGATTGGAGTTAATACGGATGAATTATTAATATCTCAGCCCGATTCGGCCGAGCAAGGACTGCAGATAGTCGAGAGCTTGGTCAGATCGGGAGAAGTCGATATTATCGTTGTTGATTCGGTTGCCGCTTTGGTTCCCAAGGCGGAAGTAGCCGGAGAAATGGGGGAGATGCAAATAGGATTGCAAGCAAGATTAATGTCCCAGGCCTTGAGAAAACTTTCGGGAATTGTTTCCAAAACAAAAACCATTATTATTTTCTTGAACCAGACCAGAATGAAAATCGGAATCATTTTTGGCAATCCGGAGACCACTCCTGGCGGTTTGGCTTTAAAATTCTACAGTTCCGTTCGAATTGAGTTGAGGAGGATTGCCCAGATTAAAGCGGGAGAGGCGATAGTCGGAAACAGAATCAAGGCAAAAGTGGTTAAGAATAAAGTGGCCGCTCCTTTTAAGACAGCCGAGTTTGATATTTATTATAACGAGGGTATTTCCAAGGTTGCCGAAATTATCAACATGGGAGTTAAAGAGGGAATAATCAAAAAATCGGGAGCCCATTTGCAATACGGAGATGTGAAGCTTGGGGCGGGGGTGGAAAAAGCCAAGGAGTTCTTGAAGGAGAATCCGAAGATAGTGAAAGAGATGAAAGAAGAGATAATGAAAATAGAGGAAGCCAAATAATAAAAAACAACCCCTTCCGGGGCTGTTTTCTTATCTCGCTACGAATGGCATTAAGGCCATTATTCTTGCTCTCTTGACCGCTGTGGTCAATTCTCTCTGGTGTTTGGCGCAGGCGCCTGTCTTTGTCTTGGGTTTTATCTTTCCCGATTTGGAAATGTATCTGGAAAGAACTTCCGTGTCTCGGAAATTGATTTCCTGGACATTTTTTTTGCAGAAATAACAGTACATACTTTAATTAATTAATATTAAAAGGGGATATCTTTGACGTCGATTTCGTCTCCGTCTTCGATAATCGGAATATCTTCATCAACCGTTTCTTTTTTGGGGGCGGGGAATCCTTTTGATTCAACTGGTCCTCCTTGAGTTCTCGGTCCCATTTGCATGGTTTCGCCGATAATTTCAGTGGTGTATTTTTTAACACCCGTTTTGTCTTCCCAGCTTCTGTTTTGGATTCTTCCTTCAATCATGACCAAAGAGCCCTTGGTTAGAAACTGTGAAGCGATTTCGGCCAGCTTTTGCCACAAAACGATGCGGTGGAACTGGGACTCTTCCTGCTTCTGACCGTCTTTGCCTTTCCAAGTCCTGTTGGTAGCCAAAGAGAAGGTACAGACGCTTTGTCCGGAAGGGGTGGTTTTCATTTCTATATCCGTTGCCACTCTCCCGATTAGAAACACTTTGTTTAGATTCATGTTTTTGCTAATTAATTTTTATTATTAGCGATTAAGTGTTTATTCTCCCAGCATTTCATCCAGCTTCTTTCCGATTTCTTCCAGTTGAGCTTTCGGCTTCTTGGGTTTTTCTTCGACAGTCGGTTCTTCTGCCTTTTCTTCAACCTTGGCCGGCCTTGTTCTCATCGGCTTGATAGGGGCTTCGGTTTTCTTGGTATCTTTTTTGATAATCAAGAAACGGAGAATATCTTTGTTCTCTTTGAACGTTTTTTCGACAGAATCCAACAATTCTTTTTTGTCCCCGGCTTCGGGTTTCAAATTGAAGAAGTAGAACCAAGATTCAATCTGGTTTAAAACAGGGTAGGCGAGCTTCTTTCTTTCCGGAGCTGCGCTCCCCTCTATTTTTCCGTGCTTTTGCAGTTCTCCCTTCATTTTTTCAATGAAAGAAGAGATTTCGTCCTCGGTGAAATTGGGCGAAATCAGCAAATTTATTTCGTAGAATAACATTTGTTTTTACTTATTTATAATCCTTACATTACTTAGCGAAGGCAATTTAAGGTATTCACAATATACCAATTTTAGGGTGTTTGGTCAAGGTTTGCTTATTTATGTGTTTTTGGTAAAATAAGGATATGAATTCAAAGATTTTCAAGGCCTACGACATTAGGGGAATCTATCCCGAAGAATTGAACGAAGAAGATGCTTACAATATCGGGGCCGCTTTTGCTTTGTTTATTAAAAAAACAAGCAATAAGGAAAATCCACAGGTAGTTGTGGGGAGAGATAATAGAAAGTCTTCAGATTCTTTGTTTGAAGAATTAAAGAGGGGAATCATTGAACAGGGGGTTGATGTTATTAATATCGGTTTATCCACCACTCCCACTCTTTATTTCGCCGCAGCCAAATACGGATGCGACGGAGGAATCAATGTTACCTCAAGCCACAATCCCAAACAATATAACGGCTTTAAGATGGTCAAAGAGAAGGCATTGCCTTTAAGTGAAACCAATGGACTTAAAGAAATAAAGGAAATGGCTTTATCTGATGATTTTGTTAAAGCTGAAAAAGAAGGAAGGGTTATAGAAAAAAACATTAACGATGAATACATTTTAAGCAATTCTATTCCCGATAAGTTTGATTTGAAGGTGGTAATTGATACGGCCAATAGCGTTGCCGGGGTGTTGGTTCCTTACATGTTTAAAAACGTTAACATTGTTCATATATTTAGTGAGCTTGATGGTGATTTTCCGAACCATGAACCCGATCCTTTAAAAAAAGAAAACATAGAATTTCTTCAAAACAAAGTTATTGAAGAAAAAGCCGATTTGGGAATAGCTTTTGACGGAGACGGAGACAGGGTTTGTTTTGTCGACGAAAAAGGAGAAGTGATCCCCGCTGATTTAATTCTGGCTTTGCTTTCTTCAATAGTTTTGAAAGATTTTTCCGGGAGTAAAGTCCTTTACGATATCCGTTCCAGTAATATCATCAGGGAAACCGTTGAAGCGATGGGCGGGCAGGCCATACCCAGCAGAATAGGCCATTCTTTTATCAAGGAAACAATGAGAGACAAGGATATTTTTTTCGGAGCCGAGTATTCCGGTCATTATTATTTGAAATATGAGGGTAATTATTTTGAAGCCCCATATTTTGCTGTTTTTTCGATAATGAAAGAAATGCAAAAAACCGGAAATAAATTATCTCAACTGATCGAGCCATTCAGAAAGTACTATCATTCGGGAGAGATGAATTTTAAGGCGGAAAAAAAGGAAGAAGTGATGGAAAGAGTTAAAGAAAAATACAAAGAAGGAAAAGCGTCATACATTGATGGCTTAAGAGTCGATTTTAATGATTGGTGGTTTTCTCTAAGAGCTTCTAATACCGAACCGGTTTTGCGACTGGTGGTTGAGGCTAAAAATGAAGAATTAATGAAGGAGAAAGTTGAAGAAATTAAGGACTTGATTATTTTTTAAAATTAGTATAGAACATTTATTAGTGTTGCTCATGAGGGTATTTGATGTCGAATTAGATAAACCCGATGAAGAGGGGTATCTGTATGACAAAGATTGTTATTTCGGCGTCGATATCTTTACCGACGACAAGGACGAAATAACTTTTTGCCGAGCCTTTCCTGGTGCTTTAAACACTGGAAAGGGAGCTATTAGAATAACCCAAAACAACAGACTTGTTTTGGAGTGTATGGGTGAGGGCCAAGAAACTAGATCTTTTGATTTGCCAGAAAAGACTGCAAAGAGATTGAAATCGGGCCTTTCCAATGAAGATTATAAGACAAAGATTTGTTTCATTAATAGCGGATATAACGCTTTAGCCATTCGTTTTCTCAGGAAAAGGAGTGCGAGACAGTCTGTTCTTATAAAACAAGAGAGGAATTAATCCTCTCTTGCCTTGTTTTTATTGCGGTACTTTTATTTAATTTTTAATATTACTGGCACTTTCGTAGTCTGTAATATTCATAGCATTTTTAACTTCGAGTATGGTTTCTTGGGCTACCTTTTTAGCTCTTAGAGTACCTCCAATTAATGCATTTTTAACCTCCCCTGGGTGAGCTATATAAAATTCTCTTCGTTTTCTAATAGGTTCCAAGAAATCATTTAATAATTTAGTCAGTAAATTCTTAATTTCTACATCTCCAACCTCACCGTGGATATATTTTTTCTTAAGATTTTCCAATTCCTTTTTGTTTGGATGAAAAGCTTCGAGATAAGCAAAAACGACGTTGCCTTCAATGTGACCGGGATCAGTTGCTCTTATTCTGGTTGGGTCAGTGTACATTTTTTTTACTTTTTGCGCTACTACGTTTTCTGGGTCTGATAAATAAATACAATTTCCCAAACTTTTACTCATTTTTGCTTTTCCGTCTATTCCGACCAGTCTAGGCACTCTTCCAATTAAAGCTTCGGGCATCGGAAATATATCACTATATATTCTATTGAATTTTCTAGCTACCTCTCTAGTGAGTTCAATGTGCGGCAATTGGTCTTCTCCAACTGGAACTAAATTGGCTTTTGATAATAGAATATCAGCTACTTGGCTCATCGGGTAGTTATAGAAGCCCAATGATACGTTTTTTTGTCGCGCCATTTCTGATTTTAGAGTCGGATTTCTATCAATCATTCCTTTGGGAGTAATCATGCTTAAAAGCATGGTTAATTCCGCGTATTCTGGCACATAGCTTTGTATGACAAAAGTTGTTGATTTAGGATCCAATCCCACGGAAAGCCAGTCTAAAGCAACTTCAATAACAGAATCACGGATTTTACTTACATCTTCGGCATAATCACCCAGTGCCTGGTAATCAGAAATTAAAAAATAACAATCATACTCTTTTTGTAGTTTAATCCAATTCTCCAAGGCCCCGACATAATGACCGAGATGCAACTTTCCCGTTGGCCTCATGCCTGTTAAAATTCTTTTTCGATGATTAGCATTGTTCATAGTGTAGTCGTGTCTATTATTTTTAGGAAGAATTCTTTGTCTTTGGGATGAGTTAGAAGCTCGGCAACTTTTTCTTTTTCCACCCATCGTGCTTCGGGATTTTCCGGGTCAATCGGATTTAATTCTTTTTCCGAAGTTTTGAACAAGAACATAGTTATTGTTTTTAATTCCGATTCGTTGAAAATTCGATATCGTTCATAACTGCCCAGTTCTTTTATCAAAGTTAATTCTTTGATTCCCGTCTCTTCGTATATTTCTCTTTTTGCCGCTTGCAAATCATCTTCACCTTCTTTAAGGTGTCCCTTGGGCAGAGACCAGCTTCTTCTTTTTTGGTTGACGACAATTATTAATCCATCGTCATTTAAAATGACTCCGCCTGCGCTCCTTGTGCGCTTGACTTCCATATTATCCAACTTCAATTATAACTGGCAAAACCATCGGTCTTCTTTCTGTCTTTTGGAACAAGAAGTCGCCCAAAGTATTTCTTACATTATCCTTGATATATGTCCAATTGACCACCTGTCCCGAGGCAGTTGCTTTTTCAATTGTTTGGATAATCTTCTTTCTGGTTTGGTACAACAAATCTTTTGATTCTCTTAAATAGACGAATCCTCTGGAAATAATATCAGGAGAATCCTGAACTTTTCCAGTTTTTCTGTTGACTACCGCTATTATAACAAAGATGCCGTCTTTTGCCAGCGCCTGCCTGTCTCTTAAGACGATTTCTCCGACGTCTCCGACGCCTAAACCGTCAACCATGATGTATTCGGAAGGAACCTCCTTCTTTTCAATGAAAGCTTTTTCTTTGGTGATGTTGATGATTTTTCCATTATCGGCGAGAATGACGTTTTCTTCTTTGAATCCGCATTCCTGCTGGGCCAAGTTAGAGTTGGCCAAAAGCATGGAGAATTGTCCATGGACAGGCATGAAGAATTTGGGATTCATCAATTGAATCATCTGTTTCAATTCATCTCTCTGGGCATGTCCTCCGGCGTGAATATCCATCATTTTGTAGTGGAAGACGTTGGCTTTTTGTCTCAATAAATCATCTTTCAACATCTGAACGGTTCTTTCGTTTCCGGGAATGACCGAAGAAGAGAAAATGATCGTGTCTCCGGGTTTAACCGAAATTGAAGGATGCTCTCCTGTTGCAATTTTCATTAGTCCGGCATTTTCTTCACCCTGGGCTCCGGTACAAAGAATGGTTACATTCTTATCGGGTAAATTATTAGCATCGGCAACCTTTTTCAAAAGAGTTCCTTTTTGCGATTTCAAATAGCCCAATTTTTTAGTCAGCTCGACGTTGCTTTTCATACTGTGTCCAATAAAGCCGACTTTTCGTCCATGCTTTTCGGAAATAGTGATGGCTTGCTGGACTCTGTTAACCAAAGAAGAGAAGGTGGCCATGATGATTCTTCCTTTGGCCGATTCGAATATCTTATTCATATTTTCAAAGATATCTTTTTCGGAAAGAGAATGACCGAACTCTTCGGCTCCGGTTGAGTCGGACATTAGAAGAGTGATTCCTCTTTTTCCCATTTCTTCAAGTTTTTTGAAATTGGTCGGAGCTTCGTTGACCGGGAAGTCGTCGAATTTGAAATCCGAGGTGTGGACGAAGTTTCCAACCGGGGTCTTGATGAACAAGCCCATATTGTCGGGAATGTTGTGGTTTTGTCTGAAGAATTCAACTTCGAACATTCCTAATTTGACCTTGCTTCCATCTTTGACTTCGGTAATGTCTAATTTCTGGTGTTCGGGGAATTCATCTTGTCTTTTCATAATGATTCCTCGGGCGAGAGGAGCGGCAAAAATGGGCGGATTGCCGATTCTGTGGGCGACATAGGGGATTGCTCCGATATGGTCGTAGTGTCCGTGGGTTATCAATATTCCAACAACATTTTTGTATCTATTGTTTTCCAATAAATAGGAAATGTCGGGAATGATATAATCGATTCCGGGCATGTCTTCTTCAGGCATACGGAACCCGACGTCGATAATCAATATCTCGTTTTTGTATTCCAAAAGCATCATATTTCTTCCCACTTCGCTTAATCCTCCCAAAGGTATTACTCTTAGGGAGTCATCATTGGGATGAGGGTGCTTTATGAATTCTTTTACGGGCTTTGGTCGAGCCGGTCTTCTTCCGCCGTCACTATGAAAAGGCCTTTTGTGTTTGGCTCTTGCCGGGGCGTGTGCTCCGGGTGTTGATTGTGTTTGTGTTTTTGTTTCGTTAATCATATTATTTTACTATCGGATATTTTTCCGGAAAGACTCCTGCTTTTAAGACCGCCTGTTTATTTTCGGCAATCCAGTTATAGAGTTTTTCCACTCCCTCCTTGGGGGAGACCTTTGGAGACCAATTAAAATTATTTTTAGCTTTAGTTATGTCGGAGATGTAGGCCTTTTGGTCTCCTGGCCTCCAGTCTCCGAACGAATATTTAAGTTTTTTGTCTGTTAATTTTTCCAAGATATCGAACAGTTCCCAGATGGAAAGGGAATATTCCAGTCCTCCTCCAATATTGAATGCTTTTCCTCTTGTTTCATTGATATTGGCTAAAGCGCTGTCATATGCTTTTAAAACATCATCGATATACAAGACATCTCTGATTTGTTTTCCATCGCCGTATATTGTTACCGGCTTGTCGAAGAGCATGGCGTTGATGAACCAAGCTAACCAGCCCTGTTCTTCGATTCCGAACTGATGGGGTCCATATATGCCTGATTGTCTGAAGACAACGGTTTTTAATCCGTAGATTCTGGCCCAATCAATAGTGTACTGGTCACCAGTTCCTTTGCTGCAACCGTATGGTCCGTGGAAATCAAGCGATCTGTTTTCGTCGATTCCTTTGAAATCTTTGTATTCGTATCTTTTTTCTTTTTCGATTGTTTCTAAATCATTCATCTCGCCGTATACCTTGTTGGTGCTGGTGTAGAGCAGGGCGGCTTCGGGAGCTTCCTTTCTCAAGGCCTCCAAAACATTGAATGTTCCTAGGGCGTTTACCTCAAAATCTTCTCTTGGTTTTTTAACTGATGTGACCATGGTTACCTGGGCGGCAAGATGCAAGACATAGTCGGGTTTGTATTTTTTGAAAGTCGATTCCAATTGGCGGCTGTTTCTGATATCTCCTTTGATAAAGATTATTCCTTTCTTGGTTTTAAGATACTTAAGATTTTCTTTCGCTCCAATCCTGGAAAGATTATCAAAGACCACAACCTTAAATCCTTTTTTAAGGTAATACTCGGCGGCATTGGTTCCGATGAATCCGCACCCCCCGGTAATGATAATGGTTTTGTTTTTATCCATATTATTTTAGGAAATCAAGATTTTCAGGAACTTCTTTCAACGGTTCTTCGAATCTTATCTCCGGTACGTTTTTGTAATTACTGTTTTTAATCCAGCCCTTGGTGGTGTAGAAATAACAGGCGCCGTGTTTTTCTTCGATTGTGTCGTAGTCGGAAGCACATTCCACTCCGACCCAATTGGATAATTTCAAAGTTTCTTTCGAAGGATTGATGGTAATGTGTCCGTATTGTTTCGGGATGATTACACTTTCTCCGGCTTTGGCTTCGACAGCGTAAACATCTTCGACTTCGTCTTTTCCTTTTTGGAAAAGGAAGACAGCTTTTCCTTCAAGGACGGTATACAGCTCTCCTTTGTTTGAGCAGTGAAAATGTCCTTTGGTTTTTACATATTCTTCGCCTATTGAAAACGGGGGAATAACGGTAATGTCGTACCTTAATCCATCTTTTTTATCTATTCCTCTGTACATATAGTAGAGTTCTTGTTCGGGATTGTTTTTGACAATTTCCTTATTCAAAAGAACTTCTTCCATATCTTTCAGTTTTCTAATGTCAGGGTTTTTTAATTCTATTTCCATACTCTTTTTTCTTTAATATACCAGTTTTCTACATTGACGAATCTTTTTGATGCGTCGGTTATCTTTTGTGTTTCCACTCCTTTGATATTTTTATTGGTTAAATAGAGATAGTCGGTGGTGAAAAGGGGAATGGCCGGAGAATCAGATACAATCAAGTCCTGCAAATCGTTCAATGTTTTGATTCTGTCAGGATTTGTGTAGTCGTAGTATTTCCTGGCTTTTTCCATTAGTCCGTCGGCTTTGGAATTGATATACGAAGAAAGATTTAATCCCGGGTCGATTCTCTGCGATGAATGCCAGAAGGGAATCGGATCGGGTATTCCTCCCATCTGTTCTCCAAAGAGAAGAATATCGAAATCTCTTTCTCTGATCACTTTCTTGGCTTCGCTCTCGGTCAATGTTTGTATTTCAATCTTTATCCCTTGTTTTTCCCACTCTTCCTTTATCATTTGAGCAGTTTTCTGCAATATTGGATGGCTAGTTGTTTTTAAAACAAAGGATAGCGGTATTTCTTCGCTGGGAACAATGAAACAAACTGCGTTTAGTTTTTTAATTGTTGCTCCGGCAACCTTTCCTGTTCCAGCTGTCAAATTATTGGGAGTTAAAATATCGTCTTTGTATTTTTCTTGGAATTTGATAACGGCATTTTTGGTATCTTGTCCGAAGGTTCCGGAAATATTTCCTGAAGGATATATTTCCTTGTCTTGGGCCAAACACTCTTGAAGTTTCTTGACTTCGGCTCCGCTGCTTCCCGACTGCAATGTTGATGTAAATTTAAAGCCTGATGATTTTTCAATGATTTTTGTTCGGAGTCCGTCTTTTAAAACATATCCGTTCTTGTCCAGTATTTGTGCTCCTTTTGTTTCATCATATGAAAAAGGATTTTTGGGATTGCTTAATCCGTAGAAAGAGGGAATCAAGGGAGAATCAATCACTTCTCCTTTTCCGTTCAAAACCTTACCAGCGATTTCCTGTTTGTTTATCAAATAGGAGAATGCTTGTCGCATTTCTTTATTATCAAAAGGTTTCTGCAAATTGTTCAAGAAGATGGCGAAATAATCGGGAGTTTTAATGGAATTCAGAGTGTATTTTCTGAAGTTCTTGTCATTGTATTCCGTGGCTTCAATGTTTCCCGAATCAAGATTGCCTTTCTTCAGATTATTTAATAAATCTTCGGCCTTACTGAAGAAATAGAAGTCAATTCTTTGGATGTGCGGCTTCTGTCCGTAATAATTACCATTAACACTCAATATCATTGATTTTATGGTCTTGTCGTCCTTTTGGATGGTTTTTTTGACCATATACGGGCCGCTGCCAACGGGAGACAAAACATTCAATTGAATGTTTGATGTTATCGATTGGACGTTCACGTCTTTCCAGATATGCTTGGGTAAAATCTTTAAATTAACCAAAGATTCTTCAAATCCGCTGTATGCTTGTTTCAGTTTGAAAATTGCTTTGTAGTCGGAAACCTTTTCTATTTCCACTCCTTGCCAGTTGGTTCTTAAGGGGCTTAAGTATTCTGCGTCTTGGACCAAATCGATTGTGAAAATGACATCGTCAATGGTTAAAGGAGTGTTGTCATGCCATTTGGCATTTTCTTTTATTGAAAAATCAATTGTCTTGCCTCCTTCTTCGACATTGTATTCGTCAATCAAGTCGGGAACGATGTTTCCGTTGTTGTCATAGGTCATCAAGGAAGAGAAAATCAGTTCGGTCAAATCTCGGTCGATATCCGAAAGGGGAGCGTAAAGAGGATTGATGAACTGCGGCTGTCCCAATACCCCCTCTCTCATCCTCCCGTAGTTGTCCGGCACCACATTGGTGTTTCTTATATAGAAAGACGAAATAAGGAAGATGAGAGAAAGGGTGAAGGTGGAAAAAAGAATGCCTAAGGCAATTTTTTCTTTCTTTTTCAAAACCTTAAAGAATTGCAACCATTGCTTTTTCGTCGGCCAATGGCCAACGCAAAGAGAATTTTTGTTTTTGGAAGTCATTAAATTAGTTTGCCAAATTGAAGACGGCAAGAACGATGAAAGCGGCAGTCAAAACCACGGTTATCCAAAGCAGATTCTTTTGAAATCCTCTTCTTGTGCTGTATACTTCACCACCCCCTCCGAAAGCCGAACCCAAAGCGGTTCCTCTCTGTTGAAGAAGAATGACGATTACAAGTAAAATTGAAATTATCGATTGTGCGATTAAAAATGTCTTGTTCATTTTATTTAAATGCCATTGAGGAAAGCTTTTCCGTTCCCCAGATGATCAATGTGGTGAAAAACAGATTATTTATTCCGAATATTTCAAACATGTCGGCGGGGAACAATGCGTCAACCAGCCAGACCAGAAACATCATAATAACTATCGAGAAAAGATTGAGAGTGATTATTCTCAAAGGCAAAGTGATTAGTCCTAGTAATGGTCTTACAAAAACCATTAATAGGCCCATTACAGCGCCAACAAGTAGAATCGTTTTAAAGCTTCCGTCAAAGGTCACTCCATCGAGAAGATAGATGGAAATGCCCATTCCCACTATGCCGGAGAGCAGTTTCTCTACCAAGTTATTCATATTTAGATAATACAGGAAAAGACAATTTAGGTCAAGCTTGACACTATACGGTATAATATTGTATATTATGGCCAAAGTTCTTTGTCAAGTTTGAGACGAGTATTTTTGAGCTCTATGGCTTCGAAATCCTCGTTTCAAATGCAAACGCAAATGATGCGAGACGCCAGTTCCGAGCGATATCGGATTAGGAGTGTGTGAAAAATGAAACATGCTAATGGTTGGGGGGAGAATTATCCTACCCCTGGCCAGTACAAGGAACTTTTCGCTCAAGTCGATAGCGGAAAAGTTACGTCGGAAAGCTTGCAGCGTTTCTTATGCGGTGAGCTTGAATTAGAGAAAAAGACCAATTGGAATGATGCAATAAAAATCTTGGGTGATGATATTATCAGCCCTTCTGAGCTTTTCGAAGCTTATGGGATACCAGTTTATCATCTTCCTATCCAGGCCCGAATGTTTGAACGGGCCCTGCCTTCCAAGAGGAAGCTTAACTGGCTAAGGGACAACGATTATATGCTTATCGCCGGTCCATCAAGAAGCTTAAGTATTCTCGATATACAGAACATTTTAAGGCAGAGGGAATTCCCGGATTTGAAGATTGATGTAGACGTAGATTATTTCTCCCAAACATCTAATCAGTTGGGGAATGTTGTCTCGTGCGGGTGGTATGAGATCAGGAAAAGCGAACTTCCCGGATCTCTGCAGAGATGCTGGAACGACCGCGCGGATACTCGTATGGGCGTTCCAAATATTGCCGAAGTAGCATGGGCGTTTATATCCTACAAAATGGTAAGGAAAGTTGATATTCTGGGAGATATTTCTCTCATGACGTCAACCGACGGTATAAGTAACCGCTGTCGTGCGCATGTCTGCTTTTCTTTTGATGAAGAGGGGAGGCCTCTTGTGACCAGCGTCCTAGACGACTATAAGAGCGACAAAATGGGAATCGCTGTTTGCGAGACCGACATATGAGCTTTTGAAATTCACGTATTAAACGTGGAAATCAATCGCTCTTTTTTTATTGCTCGGAGTTGAATTATGGGATATAATTAAGAAAATAAATTAAATAATTAAAATATGAAGAATTCCAAACTTTTAACTATTTTCATTCTCATGTTCGTTTTTGCCACAGCTTTTTATTTCTATCCCTTGGTTCCTCAGCAAATGGCTTCCCACTGGAATATCAATGGAGAAGTTGACGGATATATGAGCAGTTTTTGGGGATTGTTCTTAATGCCAGTGTTAATGCTTGCCTTTACTCTTTTGCTTTTCTTTATTCCCAAGATTGATCCGGAAAAGAAGAATATTGAGAAGTTTTATGATGAATTCGAAAGATTTATCGTTGTTTTTAATCTTTTCATGCTTTATGTCTATATTCTGACCATTTTTTGGAACATCGGATACAATATCAACATGATAGCTTCTTTAATGCCCGCTTTTGCTATTTTATTCTATTTCTGTGGAATATTAATTGGAAAGGCGAAAAGGAACTATATGATAGGGATAAGATTGCCTTGGACTTTGGCCAGTGATGATGTTTGGGACAAGACGCACAAGATAGGCGAGAAGTTGTTTAAGATTACCGCATTGTTTGTCTTTTTGGGAACTTTCTTCACTCAATATGCCTTTGCTTTGATGTTTATCCCTTTAATCGTTTCCATTGTTTATCTTGTTATTTATTCCTATCTTGAATATAGAAAAATAAAGAAATAAGGCATGAAGATAAAACCATTATCCAATAATATAATCATCGAACAGATAAAAGAGGAGAAAATCAAGGGAGGACTTCTCTTTCAATCGGCCGAAAAGGACGGCCCCCAGCAAGGGAAGGTGATTTCCGTCGGGCCGGGAAAGAAAAACTCGGCTGGCAAGGTTGTTCCCATGGATGTTAAGAAGGGACAAATCGTTTTATTCAGCAAATACGCGCCCCATGAGATTAAAATCGGAGACAAAGAATATCTGGTTTTAAAAGAAGAAGACATCTTATGTATAATTGAATAAAAATATTGAATTTTTTGTTGACACAACCACTCAAAAAAGATAGAATCAGTATACAAAAAGAAAACACTTTGTTCTTCTTTTTTATTTTGTGCATAAATGGTTTGACACAGCTGTAATTTATTTATATTAAGAAGATGATGAATAATAAAATAATAATTGTTTTTGTATCTTTAATAGTCCTAGGAGCGGTTTGCGGGGTGGCTTTCGGCGGCAGCAATTTGCAGACTTTTTATAACGACGTCGCCAAGGAAACAGTCAATGCCGCTACTGTTAAAGCTAAAGAAATTGGTTCAACGACCGCGGAAAACATTACCGAGTTTTCCGGCGTTGTCTTTGAAAAAGCCAAGGAGGTGGTGGGAGATAAGATTGAAGCATCAGTTATTGAACCGGCCCAAAAAGCGGCCAGCAAAGTCATCAAAGATATTATTTTAAAAAATCCTTCTATCCTAACAGAAGATGATGTTAAAGATATTTTATTGAATAATCCCGACAATACTTGTGTTTGCGAGTAGGGAATATTGACAATCTTTATATGTTGTAATACAATTGTATTACAGATAATAATATTAAAAATATGCGCAAAATTGTTAGCGTTTCGATGACCGAGGAATTGGAAAAGAGCTCCAAGGCCGATGCTAAAAAATGGGGCTTTGGTTCCATGAGTTCGTATATTAATCATTTGTTATTGGCAGCCAAAGAGGCAATCATAGAAGAGGAATTATTGGAAAGAGCAGAAAGAGCCAGAAATGATTACAAGAAGGGAAAATTAATTAAAACCAAATCTTTGGCTGATTTATGAATAATACAGTTTATTATTCAAAAGATTTTAGGCGTGATTGGCAAAAATTGCCGGACAGTATTAAAAATTTAGCGATTGAAAAAGAAAAGATGTTTAAGCAAAACCCTTTTTATTCATCTCTGGGCATACATCAGCTTAAGGGGAGATTAAAGGGAATGTGGTCTATCCGTCTGAATATTCAATACAGGATCATTTTGCAATTCGAAGAAGATTGTGCGGTATTTATTGCCATAGGTACCCACGGCATATACGACCGTTTTTAATTTTGTATTTATCTGATACAATAAAAGAAAATAATTAAACATATGGAAAGCATACAAATCATTTCTTCAATCATCATACTTCTCCTTCTTTTCTTGTTTGGTAATTTTCTCATTCTTTTGAGGGTGAAATCTCAAACCAAGAAGGCCTTCAGAGAAGTGGATGATTATTTGAGAAAGAAGATAGAATTGGCCAATCAGATTGTTTCCGAGATTTCCAAATACGTTTCATATGAAAAAGATTTCTTAAGAAACGTTTCCGAAGCCAAGAAGAAGGCCGAACAGGCCGAGACGGTCGAGGAAAAGAAAAAAGCCAGCAATCTGCTGTCAGTTGTTTTCAATGCTGCTTTTTCCGCAGCCGACAAATACCCGGAATTGAAGTTTTCTCAAAGAATGAAACAATTGAAAGAGGAATTCAAGGAAATTGAGGAGGGGATAGAATCGTTCAAGGATTTATTCAATCAAATAGCCGAGTCCCTGAAAAAGCTCTTGAAAAGCAAGCCATTTGGTGTAATATATGATTTGTTCAAGAGAGAAGAGAAAATCGTCAAAAAAGAAGTTGAAAAGGTTAAGAAGAGAATAACTAAAAAGAAATAATATGATAATAGAAATAATCTTGGGTGCGATATTTTTGATTCTTTTGTACGTTATTATAATGTACAACGGATTGATCACCTTGAGGAACAGAGTTAAAGAAGCTTGGTCCGATATTGATGTGCAATTGAAGAGAAGATATGATTTGATTCCCAATTTGGTCGAAACAGTTAAAGGTTATGCCTCTCACGAAAAAGAAACCTTTGATAGAGTGATTCAAGCTAGAAGTAAGGCCATGTCAGCTCAGGGAATCAAAGAAAAGGGGGATGCCGAGAATATGCTTTCCGGAACTTTAAAGAGCTTATTCGCTTTGTCCGAGAATTATCCCGATTTGAAGGCCTCGGTTAACTTTTTGGAATTGCAGAAGGAATTGACTGACACCGAAGACAAGGTTCAGGCCGCCAGACGTTTCTATAACGGCAATGTTTTGGATTTCAACAACAAATTGGAATTGTTTCCGACCAATATGATTGCAGGAATGTTCGGATTCAAGGTTTCAGAATTCTTTGAAGCCGAAGAAGGGGAGAAGTCAGCACCGAAAGTCAGTTTTTAATAATTAAGATTTAAAGAAAATGAAAAACATTTCCAAGTGTATTTTGAAGCAGAAAAAGAGGCTGAGGAGAAAATTCAACAAGCTTTCAGATAGGGACTTGAAAAGGAAAGGACTTTTGAAGAAGTAATATGGCTACTCTATACAACATAGCCGACTCTAATGTCAGAAAAACATGGTTTTTGATAACCTTTTTTCTTGTTTTTGTAATACTGATTGGATGGATTTTCAGCCATGCTTTAAATAGTCAAGCTATATTGTATTTTGCTGTTGCTTTCAGTGTCTTAACCAGTATTTCTTCTTATTGGTATTCGGACAAGATTGTTTTAATGACGACCGGAGCGAAACCGATTGAGAAGAAAGACAATCCGGAGCTATATCGAATTGTTGAGAATCTTTGTATTACTGCAGGCATTGCCGTTCCTCAGATATATATTTTGAATGAGGCCCAGCCCAATGCTTTTGCCACGGGCCGGGACGAGAAGCATGCTGTTATAGCGGTGACCAAGGGCTTATTGGGAAAGTTGGAAAAGAATGAAATCGAAGGGGTAATTGCTCATGAATTGTCGCACATTAAAAATAAAGATATGTTGTTGATGACAATGGTGGTTGTTTTGGCCGGAGTCATTTCCATTGCCGCCGATTTCTTTTTGAGAATGACTTTCTGGGGAGGGCACAGGGATAATAATGATGATAATTCGAACAGTAATGTTATCTTTTTGGTCTTGGGAATTGTTGCCGCGATATTGGCTCCCATTGCCGCAACTTTAATTCAATTATCCATTTCCAGGAACAGAGAGTTTTTGGCTGATGCGTCAGGAGCATTATTGACCAGATATCCGGAAGGGCTGGCTAGTGCTTTGGAGAAAATAGCTGCCGATGGCAGTCAGCTTCGAACAGCCAATAGTAGTAATGCCCATCTTTTCATCTCTTCTCCCTTTAGAGGAAAAGAAACCAAAAGCTGGTTTAATAAATTGTTTTTAACACATCCGCCAGTTGAAGAAAGGTTGGCTAATTTGAGGGGGATGAAGATTTGACTTCATTAAACATATTGTTTATTATTGAAATATGAAGAAAATACAGTTAAAAAACATTATTTGGAAAGAGGGTAAATATTATGTAGCCCAGTGTCTCAATGTGGATGTTTCTAGCTTTGGAAAGACCAAGAAAGAAGCATTCGAAAACCTAGAAGAAGCTTTGGGGTTGTATTTTGAAGACACAAGCAAGGATTTTGTAAAGGTTGAAAGGCCGGAATTGGTTACAACTTCTTTTAGGTATGCCTAAATTTTATTCATCCGATTGTGTTATTAAAGTCCTTCGCCGAAGAGGCTTTATTTATATCTCGCAGAAGGGGAGTCATGTTAAATTTCGTAAAGACAAGTTGACAGTTATCGTTCCCTCAAACAGAAAAGAGCTACCGTGGGGAACATTGAAATCGATCCTTCGTCAAGCATGCTTAACGGAAGATGATTTGGGATGATAAAAACTGGAGAGGTACAAAAGCGGCTTAATTGGCAGTCCTGGAAAGACTGTGTGGGGCAACTCACCGAGGGTTCGAATCCCTCCCTCTCCGCCATAAGAATAAAGTATCGGATAGATCCATATGGATATAAACATCATAATTTCATTATTTGCAGGATTAGGTTTTGGTAGTATTTTAACTGCCATCGTTTCAAGTTTTTTAGATAAGAAAAAAGAAACTGATCTAAATCTTGCAAGAATCTTAGAAGATAAGTATCGAGGACTACTAGTGTTTATGGCATGCGCACTTGATATAGAGAAAAAGAAATACTTCACTATTAACGAGCAGGTTGCTCAAAAAACCTCTCAAGACTACATGAATCAGATAAGAGAGTACTATTACCACAGTACCTTGTATTCTTCAGATGATGTTATTTTATCGCTTAAGGATTTTATTAAAACACCTTCTCAGGAAGAATACATTAAAGTGGCTCAAGCCATGAGAAAAGACCTTTGGGGTAGAAAAACAAAAATCGATTTTAACGATATTCGTTTGGATAAGTAAAATTACAACCCTGACCCACATTCCTAAAATTGCAACCGTTAAAGTCGCCTAAAAGTCTTTACAACAATTAGTACACGTGGGCACTTAACCCACAATCACCGCCAAGAGAACTAAGTATCGTACTTGACCCGAGTGGTTATATTTTATGAAAAAGAAATATGATTTACCATATAAAGAGCAATTATCGCGAATTACTCGCCTTAATAAAGAACTTAAGAAATATTCTGTTGCAAACGATGAAATTTTTAATGAGGCGATAGATGCTTTTACATCTTTCTTTATTCAGTGTTATCATCTCGCGGATTGGCTTAAAAATAGTGGTTATTCAGAAAAAGATATTTACGATTTCATTAATCAATCTGATTATTTATCTTTGTGTCATTCTCTTGCCAACTTACAAAAACACCAAAAAGGGCACGACCACAGTAAACAGCAAGAAGAATGTAAATTTTGTGACGCAGGTGGCTTTTCTGATTTTGGAATAACCACACCAATAATAAGACAATACAACTACTTCAAAGGCGGCAAATATGAGTTTGTTATATTGGCTACCAAATTTGCACCTTTTCCTTTACCAATACTTGATTTAAGTGATATGTGTATAAAAGAGTGGATGCGTTTTTTAGAAAATAGCCCCGACCCGAGCACCTCGGTAAAGCCTCAAGAAAAGTGCTAGAATATCCTTACATTGGTTGACCCACTGGGTACTTAACCCAACTACACCGCCATATTTCCAAATTAGAACCCAAGCAAAATAAGGGTTTTTGGACAATAAAAACTGATTTTATAGGAAGTCAGTTTTTTTGTATTATTTATTACTGGGTGGTATAATATAGTCAATGTATTTCATTTAGATACTACAAAAAATAGCCAAAGTGTTTAGTGTTTCAATAGAATATTTATTAAAACAATGAAAAACAAACTTATTTTATTTGGGTTAATTGTTGTCATAATGGCAATCAGTGCTTTTTTTGTTTTTAAAAATTTATCTTGGGAAAATAAAAATTCCTCCGAAGCCAAAATTCCCGTTGACGGAAAATTCGGTTTTTTAAGAAATGCTTTTGATATGGAGATAGAAAGGACTGAAGATACAGGGGCGACTTGGTTTAGGCCGAATTTCGGCTATTTTGTTTGGGGGGTCATGCAAAAAGACGAGTACGCACTAATTGATTTTTCCCAAACAGATGAGTTGGTAAATCAAGCACAAAAACGCGGACTAAACCTTTCACTTACACTTTTTCCTTTTGCTGATTGGGATCAAAAGGTAAATGGGGAAAAATGTAAAGTTTCAGAAAATGACGAAATGCTTCCCCGAAACAAAGGGGGGTTTACAACTCCAGGGTTGCCTTATTATCGCTGTAATCCGAATAATTGGATAGCTTATGAAAAATGGCTGACGGCAGTGGTGGAAAGATACGATGGGGACGGTCAAGAAGATATGCACGGGTTGCAATTTCCAATCTTACATTACGAAATAGGTAATGAGCCCGATTTGACCAAGGATATTCGGAGTGATGGAGGCACGGTCTTTTATATCGGCACTCCAGAAACCTACGCCGAGCTTCTGCAAAAATCATATGGGGCCATTAAATCAACCAACAATAATGTCCAAGTGCTGATTGCGGCTCCAGCCGGAGTGCAACCAGATTTTATAAAATTTTGGGACAAGGTTTTAGCTACTCCCGAAATTGCCGATTCTTTTGATATAGCCAATATCCATTGCCTATCGACTCCTAATCAAGATAAAAACGATCCTACCGCTTTAAGTGCCGATGATCTAAATGTCACAGTCTATAAAAATTTGCTTTTAAGTTATAAAATTACGAAACCGATTTGGGTGACTGAGGCGGAGAATGTCCAAGGCAATAATGTTGCGGAGAATGTTGATAGGCTTAAAGAAAGCGTCGCCAAAGCTTTACAAAATGGGGCGGAAAAGATATTTTTTACCGGAGCGTCTTTTGCCAACGATCCTATGCGGTATACCTCGGAAATCTTAATCAGTGAAAAGGGTTACTACAAAAATATTATTTTATCAGCTGAATGAAATTTAAGATTTTTATAATCTTTTCATATGTCAAAAGATTTTTTCTCTAAAACATATTTCGATGAATTATTAAGAACCGCCAATCCCGACCTTCAGGAAATGTTTAGGCATGAGAATGAGTATCTAGAAAAAATAGAGCCGAATAAAAAAGTATTAGATGTTGGTTGTGGTTTTGGCAGGCATATAAAAATATTAGCTCCTTTTTCTATAGAAGTGGTTGGGATTGATAAAAATGACGACATGATTAAGAGGGCTGAAAATAATCTTCACGAATTTTCAAGTGTTAAATTGTTTTGCACTGATGCAAAAAATTTAGAAAACCTTAAAGAAGATTATTTTGACTACGTGATTTGCATGGAGAACACTTTTGGGGTTTTGGGCGGAATTAAGGAGGACGTGTTAAAAGAAATGAAAAGGGTTGTTAGTCCAAAAGGGAAAATAATATTATCGATGTATAATGACAAAGCATTGGAAACCAGAATAGAAAGCTACAAGAGATTAGGTCTACATATTGAAAAAATAAACAACGGAATCATTTATTGTTTAGAGGGGATAGTTACCGAGCAATTCAGTAAGAAGCAGTTGGAAGAAATTTTTACAAAGTTTAGTTTAAAAAGTAAAATCATTTCCAACTCTCCAGTTTCTTTTTTGTGCGAATTGAATAAATAGTTAAGTAAAGAATACTTGACATATTGTAAAGTATAGATTACATTAGAAATATAAGAATAATCTATAATAATATGTCATACAAAAACTTTAAAGTGGCCAGAATGTTGATGGCGATGTTTATAGCCATGACAGTTTCTATCGCTGTTAGCATAGAAAACGTCTTGCTTGCCGTTTCCGCTGTCGGCATCGGAATGATTTCAATGGTTCTGATTAAAAGAAGCGTTAAAGAAGTGTTGGTTGATGAAATGGTTAAAACTATTGCTGGCAAGTCGGCTCTCATGGCCTATACCATCACGGTTCCGGTCTTGGCTTTCCTTTCTTTGATTCTAATGTTTTCCAATTTGAGCAGCAGAGGTTCGGAATTGTACAATCTGGGAATCACTTTGAGTTATATTGCTTTATTCAACATGGCTGTCTATTCTTTAGCCTATTACTATTACCAAAAGAAATATGGCCGAGATAATGAATAACATTAAGATACTGAGGGCGGAAAAGGGAATGACCCAGGAGGACTTGGCTGAAAAAGCGAAGGTGACCCGCCAGACCATTATCGCCATTGAAAAAGGCAAGTACGTTCCTTCTCTGGAATTGGCTTTTAAGATTTGCAAAGTTTTTGATAAGAAGATAGAAGAGATATTTAATTCAAACATATGACATTATTCGTTAGGCATCCGATAAGGAACAAAGGCAAGCTTAATTCCTATGAAAGACAGATAGGGAAGTACAAGGAAAACAAAAAGAACAAAGAAGAGAAAACAAAGAAAGACAAAAGCAAGTGATTGTTTTTGTTCTTTTTTTAATCCCGTGATATAATTTTATTAATGAATAAATTAAGTTCTAAAACAGAAGAAAGTATTTTAATGGTTACCGCTTTTTTCGTTTTGATTTCATCAATGATAAATGCGATGATTTCAGCAGGAATAGCCATTATTAGCTTGGTTGTTTTCTTTGGATATAATTTTCTGACTAAAAAATCATGATATTTGTTACCGGAAACCACCAAAAGCTTAAAGAGTTTGAGGAGATTTTGGGAATTGAATTGAATCATTCAGATTTGGATCTGGATGAAATTCAATCTATCGAGGTTGAAGAAGTGGCCAAACACAAAGCCAAGCAGGCCCATGAACTATTAAAAGAACCGGTGATTGTTGAAGACACCGGATTGTATTTTGAAGAATTGAACGGACTGCCCGGAGCGTTTATAAAATTTTTCATTAAGAAACTGACTTTGGATAAAGTTTGTTCTTTAATCAAAAAAAACAGGAAAGCCAAAACAGTGACCTGTATCGCTTATTTTGACGGGGAAGAATTAAAGACCTTTATCGGAGAAACAAAAGGAGATATAGCCGAAGAACCGAGAGGAAATAACGGATTCGGTTGGGACCCCATTTTCATTCCCGAAGGATACGACAAAACTTTTGCTGAATTGACCGAAGAAGAAAAAACATCAAAATTCATGAGAAAGGAAGCTCTTGAGAAGTTGAAAGCATTCCTTTTTGACAAAAAAGAATAGAAGAGCGATAAAGAGGGCAGGAGGATGATGGTTATGAGAAGAGATTGCGGATTTCTTATAATTTTAGCCCTAGTGGCTGTGCTGACATTCAGCTTAACAGTTTGCTTAATCGTCTGGCCGGAACGGGCTTTGAGATTCATTTCTTTTTTTATTGGGTGAGTGTAGCCTAATTATTTTTGGCAGTGAGGTTGACAAAAAACAAAAGATGTTGTATAAAATAAAGCATGAATCCAGCGGGGTTTATCGTTATTTCTGCCATTAGGCAGGTTGTCATCGGTGGTGTACCGGTGAAAATCTTGAGAACAGAAAACGGGTTGCAAATATTTTCTACCTCTGAAGATGGAGAAGAAGATAAGATTCGGACGACCTGTATAGGAGATTACAAACCAGGGACGGCTCAGCTCAACCTGGGAACGAAGAGACTTTATGTTTCTCCGGACGTGAGCGACGCTTTCGATCAGTATAGAAGGTGGAAGAAGTGATCATCAAAAAAAGCGGAAGAGAGGAGGCAGTCTTCCGCGAGGTAGGAAAGTTTGTTAATCTTGACTCCGTAATTGGAGTAAGGACCGACAGACTTTTGGTAAAGCGAGACGAAAAACACTTTGACGGAATTACCGGAACATTTCTAGTTGGCACCGGAAATATCGTCGAAAAATTCCTTTTTTTATTTGGAAGCAGGAGCGTAAAAACGCTTTCATATAAAAGAGGGGCTATGGAGATATATATCTCCTAAAGGACTTGTCATTTTTTTAAGAAAAAATCTTAACGAAATGGTAAGTCTTTTTCAGTTGCATTTTTATCACTTTCGGTATATGATTGATAAGTAATAAGACATTTATTTTTTAAATATGGACGGCATAAATTTCACAAATAAAGCTCAAAAGGTTGTGATGCACGCTCAGAACTTGGCAAGAGACATGGGACAGCAGCACGTTGACGCTCTGCATGTTCTTTCGAGCATTCTTTCCGATCAAGACAATATCGTTTTAAACTATTTAAATAAGATTAATGTTGATATCGAGGATTTGGCTAAAAAGACCAGGGGAGCATTGAGCCAGATTCCGCTGTCTTCTAATGTCCAGCCCATGGGCCAGTTCTATTTAACTCAGGACATGGTCAATGTTTTAGAAAAAGCCAAAGAAGAAGCTTTCAATATGGGAGACGAATTTGTTTCTTTGGAGCATTTGTTTTTGGGAATATTAGGCATTAGAACTTTAGCCGGAGAAATATTAGCCAAGGCCAATTACTTGAAAGTATTTGGAAATGAAGAAAACAAAGAAAGACTGGATTATTATTCCGCCCAGAAAGTTTTTAATCAAATAAGGGGAGGAGAGAAGATAACCAGTCCCAATCCCGAAGCCAAATACAAGATTTTGGAAAACTATACCAGGAATTTAACCAATCTGGCCAAAAAAGGAAAACTCGACCCCGTAGTTGGAAGAGATGATGAAATCAGGAGATTGATGCAGATTTTGTCTAGAAGAACCAAGAATAACCCTGTTTTAATCGGAGAGCCCGGCGTGGGTAAAACGGCTATCGTTGAAGGGCTGGCTCAGAGGATAGTCAAAGGAGATGTTCCCGAAAGCTTGAAAGACAAGGAAGTTCTTTCTCTCGATTTGGGGGCGATGATTGCCGGAACCAGATACAGGGGAGAATTCGAGGAAAGGGTGAAGATGCTTTTAAAGGAGATAAGAAAGGGAGAGGGAAAGTATTTAATGTTTATCGATGAGCTTCATACCATTATCGGAGCCGGTTCGGCTGAAGGAGCGGTTGATGCTTCCAATCTTTTGAAGCCCGCTCTATCCCGAGGAGAGCTACGAGCCATTGGAGCGACAACCTTGAAAGAATATCAGAAATATATTGAAAAGGATGCGGCTTTGGAAAGAAGATTCCAGCCGATATATGTCGTCGAGCCAACAATTGAAGATACTATTTCTATTTTAAGAGGGATTAAAGAGAAGTATGAATTGCATCACGGATTGAAAATCAAGGATTCGGCTTTGGTTGCCTCCGCCGAATTGTCAGCTAGATATATCAGCGACAGATTCTTGCCCGACAAGGCGGTTGATTTAATGGATGAAGCTTCTTCCGCATTGAGATTGGAAATAGAATCCAATCCAATTGAATTGGAGGATTTGAAAAAAGAAATTCAGAAGTTGGAAATTGAAAGAGAGGCGGTCAAAAAAGAATTGCAAAGCGCTACCCCAAAAGAAAAGGAAATTCTAGAAAGAAGAGAAAAAGTGATTAACAGAACATTGGCCGAGCTTTCGGAAAAAGCCAATACTTTTTCAGTGCGATGGAGGACTGAAAAAGAAACCATCTACAATATCAAAAGTTTGAAAGAAAATATTGAAAAAGAAAAATACAACCTGGAAGGATTGTTGAAAGAAGGGGATTTGCAGAAAGTGGCCGAGATTAAGTACGGAACATTACCCGACTTATTCACCAAATTGAAAAAGCAGGAAGACAAGATTGTCAGGCTGCAGAAACAGAATCCCATTTTGAAACAGGAAATCGGTCCGGAAGAAATTTCCAGGGTGGTTTCGCGCTGGACTGGTATTCCGGTTACTCGATTATTGGAATCGGAAGTGTTTAAATTGGAAAACATGGAGAAAGAGATAGGCAAGAGGATTATCGACCAAGAGGAAGCTATTAAAGCCGTTAGTAACGCTATCAGAAGGTCGCGTGCCGGTATTTCCGAGGAATCGAGACCATTAGGCTCTTTCATGTTCTTGGGACCGACCGGAGTGGGAAAAACCGAAACCGCCAAGGCCTTGGCCGAATTCTTGTTCAACGATGAGAATGCGATGATTCGAGTTGATATGTCCGAATACATGGAAAAGTTCGATGTTTCTAAAATGATCGGCAGTCCTCCCGGATATGTCGGGTATGAAGAAGGGGGACAACTGACCGAGAAAGTCAGAAGAAGGCCGTACAGCGTTATTCTTTTGGATGAAATCGAGAAGGCCCATCCCGAAGTATTCAATATTTTATTGCAGGTCTTGGAAGACGGAAGATTGAGTGATGCCAAAGGAAGAATGGTTTCTTTCAAAAACACCATCTTAATCATGACTTCCAATGTTGGTTCGGAAATAATCGCCAAGGAAGCCCCTTTGGGATTCGTTGACGATACCAAGTTGAGTCAGAAAGAAGGGCTGAAAGACAAAGTCCAATTTGCTTTAAGAGAGAAGTTTAAACCAGAATTTATTAACAGAATTGATGAAATAGTAATTTTCGATTATCTGGGAGCGGCTGAAATAAAACAGATTGTCGATTTGGAATTGAATAAGGTTCAAAAGAGATTGGGAAAGAAGGATATAAAAATCATTGTTACCGAAAAAGCCAAGCAATCTTTGGCCAGACAGGGATTCGACCCTAACTTGGGAGCGAGACCCTTGAAGAGAATTATTCAAAAATTGATTTTGGATCCCATGGCTTTAAAAATTGTGACCGATGAGATTAAAGACGGCGATACTATTAGTATTGATGGAGAAAAGGACGAAATCATTTTGAGAACGATTTCCAATAGTAAAAAGAGAATATTGAAACCGCTTAAAGAAAATGCAGTTAAATAATTTCATCAAAGCTGTTTTATTGATACTTTTGGGAGTATTGTCGGGAGTTGTCTCTTCTTATTTCGCTTTCAAAAATTCTTCAATCAATCAGATTATCAATAAAGAGGAGAGGGTATATATACAAGAGAATACGGCTTTAACCAATGCGATAAAGAGCGTTGAAAGTTCGGTTGTCGGAATCAAAAGCGGAAATCGGATTAACGGTTCTGGAATTATCGTCACTTCTGACGGATTAATCGTCACCTTGGCGGAAAACATTCCCTTGGGATTGGAATCGAATATTTCTATAGATGCCGAAGAAAATATCACTTATCAGGTTTTAAAGAGAGACTTGGTAAACAACTTGGCTTTGATTAAGGTTGAGAAGAATAATCTTTCGACAAGAAGCTTTTCCGATTTATCTAAGATTGAAGAAGGAATGAGAATTTTTGTTCTATCCAAATCTTTCAATTACAGCAGCGCCAAGTTTTTCTTTAGTGCGAACGAAGGAATAATTAAAAGTTTTAACGAAGATATGATTAAAACTAATATTGTTGAAGCGGGAAGAGCGGAAGGCAGCCCTGTTTTCGATATTGAAGGAAATATCTTGGGTTTGGCATACAAAGACATTAATAACTTCATTAATATTATTCCGGTTTCTAAAATTAAGTCTTTCGCCGGTTTATGAAACTTTATAATAGGTTGATAAGCTTTGTAAAGTTTGGTCTTTGATATTGTTGAAAGAAAAATAATTTGATATAATCAAATCATATGGAATTTACTGTAAGACAATTTCTCGCTTGGGTTTTGATTATCATTGGTTTGGTAATAGTATTTTGGGATATTTCTTCATCCTATTTCTATTTCACCGCTCAAGAAAAATTTCCGCAGGTGTTTGTTGGAACGGCGGTTAAAACAGACACTGTCAATACGGGAACAGCCATTCAGGATCAGATAGGCAATGTCATTAAAGACCAAATAAAACAGCTGGTGCCGGAAAATACGGTGACGCAATTATTGAATATTTCTTCTTGGATTATTTTCGCCTCTTTTCTTTTATGGGCGGGAGGGAAATTAATCGGGATAGGCAGCGATTTTTTAAAGAACAATTAAAATGGAAACAGAAAAAACAATCGAAGAGTTGAATAAGAGAATCCTCGTTCTGGAGGACCGTCTTTGACTTGGTCAATATTAAAAAAAGAGCGTCTGAATTGGGAAAAGAAGCGGAAAAAGAGGATTTTTGGAATGATAAAGAGAGAGCCAGAGATGTTTCCCAAGAATTGGCTGATTTGAATGAAACAATTGATTCAATTGAAGAAATCAAGAAAAATATCAAGGATGTGGAGGAATTGAAAGAAATACTTGATGAAGACGGATTGTATAATGAGATAGCGGGCATTGAGAAGAAGCTTAAAGAAAAAGAAAAGGAAACTTTTTTCAGTGGAAAATACGACAAAGGCAATGCCATGCTTTCAATCTATTCGGGAGCCGGAGGGCAGGATGCCCAGGATTGGGCGGCAATGCTTTTGAGAATGTATCAGAGGTATTGCGAAAATAAGAAATTCAAAACGGAAATATTGGATGAATCATTGGGAGAAACAGGGGCCGAAGGAAGGAAAGGGATAAAATCAATTAGTGCTTCGGTGTCTGGAAAATACGCCTACGGATTATTAAAAAAAGAAACAGGAGTACATCGATTGGTGAGGATTTCTCCTTTTTCAGCTCAAAAGTTAAGACACACTTCATTTGCATTGGTTGAAGTTCTGCCGGAAATAGAAGAGGGAGAGGTGGAAATCAAGCAAGACGATTTAAGAATTGATTTCTATAGGTCATCGGGTCCGGGAGGCCAGTATGTGAACAAGAGAGATTCGGCGGTGAGAATCACCCATATTCCTTCAAACATTGTTGTTACCTGCCAGTCGGAAAGATTACAGGGGAAGAACAAGGAAAGAGCGATGAAAATGTTGTTGTCGAAGTTGTATCTATATAATTTGGAAAAACAGGAAAAAGAGATGTCGGAGATAAAGGGAGAAAAGATATCGGCTTCTTGGGGAAATCAAATCAGGTCATATGTCCTTCATCCTTATAAAATGGTTAAAGATTTGAGGACCGAGGTCGAATCGACCCAGCCCGACAAAGTTCTTGATGGGGAGTTGGATGACTTTATCGAAGCTGAAATAAAAATATAATGATAGAATTCAAAAACGTCACAAAAGAATATGCGCCCAATTTGTTCAAGGAAGCCAAAGTGGCCTTGCAGAATGTTTCTTTTGAGGTTAAGACCGGAGAGTTTGTGACTCTTTGCGGACGTTCCGGTGCGGGCAAAACAACTATTTTGAAGCTTATTTCCTGCGAAGAGAAACCTAGTTCGGGAACAGTGATGTTCGACGATACTGATACGTCTACCGTCAAAAAGAGCGATGCCTATTTGATTCATCAGAAAATAGGTTTTATTTTTCAGGACTACAAATTGCTTTCATACAAGACCGTCTATGAAAATGTCGCCTATGCCTTGGAAGCCTTCGATTTCAATGAAAGATTAGTCAGAGATGAGGTAATACAGGTATTGGAACTGGTGGGGCTTGAAAGCAAGGCCAACTGTCTTCCCAGAGAATTGTCAGGAGGGGAGAAGCAGAGAGTTTCGATTGCGAGAGCCTTGATTCACCGACCGGAAATAATCTTGGCCGATGAGCCGACCGGAAATCTTGACCCATATCACACCAGAGATATCATTAAAATATTGTTAAAGATCAATGAGGGAGGGGCGACAGTAATCCTTTCGACCCATGACAAGGAAACGGTTAATTCTCTGCAAAAGAGGGTGATAACATTGGAAAACGGAAGAATAATCAGGGATGAAGAAAAAGGAGTTTTTTCTCTATAACATATGATCAATTTTTTAAAGAAAATATTCAAAAGCGGATGGGAAGGATTCATGAGGCAGGGCTTTTTGACCTTTGCCACTTCTTTGGTTATTTTTATCGCCGTTGTTCTTGGAGTGGGATTGTTCTTTTTTCAAGGAGGGGTTTCTTATCTAACTCAGCAAATTCAGGACAAGATAGACATTTCGGTTACTTTTAAGTCAGACATAGCCAGAGATACCATCCTTCAAATTAGGGACGATGTGAGTAAGTTGGAAGAAGTGAAGAAGGTTGATTATATTTCTCCGGAAGACGCCTATAACACTTTTGTTCAGGCCCATCAAGGAGACCAATATATGGAGGCTTTGGGATTATTAAGTGTTAATCCTTTTATGCCGTCTTTGAGAATCCAAACCAAAGAACCTTCGCAATACAAGCAGGTCTCGGAGTTTTTTCAAAAAGACGAATACAAGAATTTGATCAGCGAGGTTAATGATTATAAAAGGGGAGTGACGATTGAAAGATTGGGAGAGTTGACCAGAAGTGTTCAAATCTTGGGATTGTTTGTTACATTCCTTTTGAGCTTGGTCGCGGTAATCATTACTTTTAATACTTTGAGATTGAGCATTTATTCCCAGAAGGAAGAGATTGAGATAATGCGTTTGGTTGGCGCCAAAAACAGTTTTATCCGCGGACCTTTTTTAGTCCAGGGAGCTTTGTGCGGATTCTTTGCGGCGGTGATTTCATTCATGATTTTAACTATCATTCTGTTTATTTTTAACAATCAATTAACAACTCTGTTTATTGGATTTGATTGTCTGGCCTTCTTTAAAAATAATGTTTTAACGGTAATCTTGCTTCAATTGGTGGTTGGAGTTGGTCTGGGCTTGATTTCTTCTTATTTTGCTGTTAGAAAGTATTTGAAGGATTGATATATTCGGAGGTCGTCTAATGGTAGGACACCAGGTTCTGGCCCTGGTAATTGGGGTTCGAGTCCCTACTTCCGAACAAATTATATGAAATATCCATTAAGTCCCAATGAATTTTTTGAGATATATAGCAAGGTTCCGCGCCTCTGCGTGGATTTGGTGATAAAATCAAAGGACGGAATTCTGCTTGCCAAGAGATCAATTAATCCGGGCAAGGGTTTTTGGCATCTGCCGGGCGGAACTGTTTTTAAGAAAGAAAAAATAATGGATGCTGTTTTAAGAATAGCTAAAGAAGAAACAGGGTTAGTTGTTGCGCCCAAAAAGATTCTTGGGTATATAGAATTTTTGAAAGAGGTTCGTTCCGGTGTGGGCTTCCATAGTGTGAGTATTGCAATAGAAGTTAAACCGATTGGTAATAATTTCAGGCCCGATGAAAATGCCAGTGAGCTTAAATATTTTAAAAAAATACCCAGCAAAATACTAAAAGAGCAGGGAGAGTTTTTAAAGGAATACAATTTCTAGTTTTTATTTGAGAATTTATGCGGTTCAAATCCTATCTCCCTAGCAAATTCAAGGCCGACTGTTAGTCGGTTTTTAAGTAAAAAAATCCAGCCAAATTGAGGACTGGTGCTCATAAATTGCCGAAGAAGCAATTCATTGTTCGCGATTTCTTTCCCGTGCAGATAAAAGCACGAAATCGATTTTGAATCCACAGGAATCAAAAACCGTTTCTGGAGTGGCATAAAGAAGATTCATTTTTATGTATCCTCTTTTTACCATCTCTGTTAAAACAGAGCTAAGGTCCCCCAACTTGTAGTCAGCTTTCTTCAAGCGAAGAAGGTTCGTTAGCATAACCACATTAAAATGTTGTCCTGGAGTCAACTCTGTAAAACAATCTAAAACTTTTTTTTCAAGCGTCAAGGTAAACACCATTATTTTTATAAAATAACATATATATTATAATTGTCAACTATCCTTCAAAACTAGATAATTTTGCCAAAAAGTTTCCAAGTTCGTTCCACCTCCCGAGCAAATAGAGAAAAGCTATATTCTAATTCAATACTTTGGTTCTAATCCTACTTACAGTTAATAATTATAACTGATTTTTTGATTGACTTTATTCACATAAAATTATATATCTATTCTAGGGAGGAAAGATTCCTTCCCGAGGAAAATAACGATGAAAGTTAAAGCACATCTTGTTGTTTCAAAAGGATATGGTCTTGCTATTACTGCTTCGCAGTGGCTAGATCAATTAAGGATTGAAACCGAAAAACACAACAGGGACTATCACGGAGAGGATTATCTTTCCCATCCGAAAGATAGGGCAGTTGTTACGGTAGAATTCGAAGTTCCCGATGATGTTTTTAATCCGCCACCAGCCCCACCGATTATTCAAGGGGAAATAGTTCATTAATTTTCTATCCGTCTTTGAGACAATTCTTGAATGGCGGTTTTTTATTTAATTTAATATTAAAAAGGTTCCAAGTTCGTTCCACCTCCCGAGCAAATTCAAGGCCGACTGTTAGTCGGTTTTTGTTTGTGGAAACAGCCCCTTTTCTTAATCTTTAAAATGGTATATATTGGTAAATAATAGGTTAATAATCAAAAACATGACTAGAAGAATCAAATACTCATACTTCGCTTTCTTTTCGGCTGTAATTTCGTCCTTGGTACACAATCTGATTCTTATATTATTGAAAGAGCAAGAGTGGTTCTTTTTCGGTCTGGCGATAGTGTCTTTTATCGCTTTTTCTCTTCTCCTTTTTTATAACACGATGGAATTCATCATTACAAAAGAACCAGCCGATTTGTGGAAACTGGGATTTTTAGGTTTGTTCGGCCTCTTGGGTTTGATTCCCGGACTCACCCCTCTTTTCGCCCTCTTTTGTTTGTTTGTATTATTCGGAACAAGAGAATACATCTAATCATGGAAGAATGCCTTTTTTGCAAAATTGTAAATAACGAAATACCGGCCTATAAGATATACGAGGACGATTTGGTTCTGGCTTTTTTGGATATCCATCCGATGAGTAAAGGACATACTTTGATTATTCCCAAAAAACACGCCAAAGACATTTTTGATTTGGATGAAGAAACATTAAAGAGAATATCCTCTACTGCTAAAAAGATAGCTCAAAAAATGAAAGACAGTTTGGCTGCCGATGGAGTGAATTTGTATCATGCCAGCGGAGCTCATGCCGAACAAACGGTTTTTCATTTTCATCTGCACGTTGTTCCGAGAAAAAAAGATGATACTATTTGTTTTAACTGTGCCGTGGTAGGTAAAGGAAACGTTAGCCAAGAGGAATTGAAGGAAACGGTTGATAAATTGAAAATAGAGGGATAAGGGGATATAATATAAAGCAATGAAAAAGAAACCAAAAGCAATCAAAAAACCGGAAGTCGTCGAGAAAAAATCCTTGAAAAAGGATGTTGAATCGACAGCCAAGAAAGTGAAGATAAAGGTTATTGGAATCGGCGGAGGGGGAGGTAACATCATTGCCGAGCTTTTGAAGAAGCTTAAAGATTTTTCAACCCAGAAGGTTGAGTTCGTGGCGGTCAATACCGATAATCAGGCATTGAAATCGCTTCCAAAGGCCTTAAAAACGCTTCCTTTCGGCAATAAATTGACCAGAGGGTTGGGAACAGGCAGAGATGCGGAAATCGGAGAAAGAGCGGCCAAAGAAGACATTGAAAAACTGAAGGAACTGTTTTCCGATGACAGGGATTTGTATATTTTTGTTTCTTCTTTGGGCGGAGGCACCGGAACCGGAGCCACTCCGGTTTTAACCAAATTGGCCGATGATATGGGTTTGAACTCTTTGGGAATATTCACTCTTCCTTTCGCTTTCGAAGGAAAGAAGAAAATGGATGTGGCTTTGAAATCACTCGAGAAAATAAAAGAAGGGCTCAATGCCTTCATGATTCTTCCCAATGAAAAGATTTTCACCTTGACCAAAGAAGAGATTTCTTTTGCCGACTCCTTGAATCTATTAAACGATCGTTTGGCTGAATCATTGGAAGGGTTGCTCCGAACCATTTATTCTCCCGGATTGATTAACATTGACTGGGCCGATATCAAGACGATAATGGAAGGGAAGAAAAAGATAGCTTATCTTAATTTTTGCAAAGCCAAATCGAATCAGAATGTTGAAGACATTGCTAAGGCGTTATTAAAGAATCCGATTCTCGAATATCGTTTTGAGAACGCCGACAATGTCATGTTCAATGTCGAGGCCTCAAAAGAATTATCATTGCAATTATTGTCGCAGATAAGCGAAAGGATTGGAGAGTTGGCTCCCAATGCCAAGATTATTTTCGGCCTATCCCAAAATCCCAAATTAAGGAATGAATTGAGGGTGACAATTTTAGCCACTTCAAGTGAAATAGAAAAGAAAAAGCCCATTAAGAAAAAAGAAGAAAAAGTTGAGAAGAAGAAGAAAACAAAAGCCAAAAAAGCAAAAGTTCTGAAAGTTGAAGAAAAGGACGTTGAGGTGAGGAGGAATGCATTGGAGATAAAGGAGGCGGAAAAGAAAGAAGAAGAGAAAGAAGAGGAAGAGGAGAAAATATTTGATATACCGGCCTTTTTAAGAAAATCGAAAGAGAAAAAATAAACTATGAAAAAAACAGTTAAAAAAGCTATTTTTCCCATTGCCGGAATGGCAACCAGATTCCTTCCTTTGTCTAAAGTTATCAGCAAGGAATTGATTCCTTTGGTTGATAAGCCGTTGATTCACTATATTGTTGACGAGGCGCTTGATTCAGGAATAAAGGAAATACAATTGGTGACGAGGAAAAACCAAAAAGACGTGGTTGAGTATTTCAAATCCAATCCGGAACTGGAAAAGATTTTACACGACAAGGGCAAGAAAGAAGAATTGGCTGTTCTTAAAGAAATGGACGAGGTTTTGAAGATGATTAAGTTTTCTTCTTCGATTCAAAAAAAACCGGCTGGTAATGTTGATGCCATCTGCCAAGCGAGAGAGTTTGCTGGCAAAGATCCTGTCGGAATTTTCTTTTGCGATGACATTATTTATTCCAAAGATATTCCCGGATTTCAGCAATTGAAAGAAGTGTATGAAACTTGCCAGAGGCCGGTTATAGCTTTGAAAAAAATGCCCAAAGATCAGCTTCATAAATATGGGGTTGTTGCTGTGGAGAAAATCGCCAATAACGTATACAAGATTAAAAAAGTTGTGGAGAAGCCGAGAGGAGAAGCTCCTTCCGATTTGGTTATCGTGGGGAGATACATCATCACTCCCGAGGTTTTTGAGAAGATAGAAAGTAATAAATCAATGAGGATGAATGATTATTCCATCAGCCAGGTTTTGGGAGAGATGGCTGAAGAAGGAAAAGTCATCTACGGCTACGAAATAAAAGGAGAATGGCTTGAGTGCGGAGATAAGATGACTTGGTTCAAATCATTTTTAACTTTATTACTGGATCATCCGGAGTTTGGACACAAAGCTAAAGAATTATTAAAGGAGATAAAATAATGATTCACGATTTAATCATTATCGGAGGAGGTCCGGCCGGAATGACGGCCGGAATATATTCGGCTCGTCAGAAGCTCAATTCTTTGATTATAACCAAGGAATTCGGCGGACAGATGACGCACAAGGCGGTGGATATAGAGAACTATCCGGGATTCGACAAGATTTCCGGTTTTGAATTGATTGCCAAATTCGAAGACCAGATGAAAAGCAAAGGAGTCAATATTTTATATGATAATGTCAAAGAATTAAAAAAAGAAGGAGATACTTTTTTTGTTTTGACTGAAGAAGGAAAGACCCTTGAATCAAAATCAGTTATTATCGCCACCGGTTCCGAACCGAGAAAATTGGAGATTCCGGGGGAGAATGAATATATAGGGAAAGGAGTCAGTTATTGCACCACTTGCGACGGCCCTTTGTATAACGGCAAAGACGTGGCTGTTATCGGCGGCGGCGATACCGGATTCGAAGCGGCTATCTTTTTGAATAATTATGCGAACAAAATATATATTCTGGAATACGGAGAAGCGGTGAGAGCAGGGAAGGATAATCAGGAAAAAGCTTCTTTAATCGAAAAAATACAAATAATCATTTCGGCCGAATTAAAGGAGATAAAAGGAGAAGGATTTGTTAATCAAATTGTTTTTAAAGACAGGAAGAGTGGAGAAGAAAAGATGCTTGATGTCCAAGGAGTTTTTGTCCAGGCGGGATATCAACCAGCTACTTCTTTTTTGAAAGATTTAGTGGAATTGAATGAAAGAAAAGAAATAGTCGTTGATTTCGAAACATTTGAAACAAAAATACCAGGATTGTTTGCTGTCGGCGATGTTAATGCGGGAAAAGTGAAACAGGTTGTTGTTGCCTGCGGAGAAGGAGCGACAGCCGTTATTCATGCGTATAAATATTTGAATAAATAAAAATAATGAGCAATGAAATCAAAAGCATAAGGGCGAGGGAGATATTGGATTCAAGGGGTAATCCGACTATCGAGGTTGATTGTGTCACTGAAAAAGGAACATATGTTGCTTCCGTTCCTTCCGGTGCTTCGACCGGAGCCAAGGAAGCTTTTGAATTGAGAGACGGAGGAGATAGATACGGTGGAAAAGGAGTTTTAAAGGCGGTTAAGAGCGTTAATGAGATAATTGGTCCGAAGATTTCGGGAATGGATTGTACCAAGCAGAAAGAAATTGATGAAGCGATTATCTCTTTGGATGGAACCGATGGCAAGTATAATTTGGGGGCCAACGCGGTGGTGGGAGCCAGTATGGCTGTTTGCCGGGCCGGAGCCGATGCCAAGGGCATGGATTTATATGAATACATCGCCGAATTGTTTAATAATAAAGATATTAAGATTCCCGTACCGGCATTCAATATTATCAATGGCGGGGCTCATGCCGATAATCATCTTGATTTTCAGGAATTTATGATTGTTCCTCAATTGGAAACATTCAGGGAAAATTTGCAAGCCGGTTCAGAGGTCTACTATAAATTAAAAAGATTTTTAAAAGAAAGTTATCCCGATTTTCCGGTCAATGTGGGGGATGAAGGGGGGTTTGCTCCGCCGATAGAAATGCCCGAGGTTGCTTTGAGTTTGATTGTTAAATCTATTGACGATGCCGAATACTACGGCGGCAAGATGAAAATAATATTGGATATCGCTTCGACCCAGTTTTATAAAAAAGAAAAAGGGGCGAGTGAAGGATACTACGGAATCAAAGCGGGAGTGCTTTCCAGAGGCGAATTATTAAATTATTATTACGATTTGTCTAAAAGCTATCCGATTATCGGCTTGGAAGATCCTTTTTCCGAAGAAGACTGGAAAGGTTTTGAAAAGATTACCGAGAGAATGGGCAAAGACATGATGATTATCGGAGATGATTTGTTGGTTACCAATCCTGATATTATCAAAGATGCCATATTGAGAAAAGCATGTAATGCTGTAATATTAAAGATAAATCAGATTGGGACGGTAACGGAGATACTCGAGGCCGCTGGATTGGCCAAAGAAGCGGGCTGGAAGACCATTGTTTCCCATCGTTCCGGAGAAACTTGCGACAGCTTTATCGCCGATTTGGCTGTGGGTATTTCTTCCGACTATATCAAGTCGGGAGCACCGGCCAGAGGGGAAAGGTTGGCAAAATACAACAGGTTGTGTAGAATAGAGGATAAGATTAAAGGTTAAAACTATGGAGAAAAAGATTGGAGCCGGAGTCGGCATCATGATTTTAAGGGATGGTTTGGTTCTTTTGGGAAAAAGAAACGATGATCCAGAAAAAGCCGATAGCGAATTGCACGGAGAGGGAACTTGGACCATGCCGGGAGGAAAAATTGAATTTGGAGAAAGTTTTGAAGAAGCGGCAGTGCGTGAGATTTTGGAAGAGACAGGATTGGCCATTGATAAAGAAAATCTTCAATTAATCAGTGTGAGCAATGATAAGACGGAAGACGCTCAATTCGTTACTCTGGGATTCTTGTGTGAAAACGTTTCCGGCGAGCCCAAAGTGATGGAGCCGGAAGAGATAGTTGAGTGGAAGTGGTTTGATTTGGATAAATATCCGCTCAATATATTTTTCCCGAGTGAAAAAATTATAAATAATTATTTTGATAACACAATATACAAAAATGAGTAAAATAAGATTGTTTTCAACCCCCATCTGTCCTTACTGTTTTGCCTTAAAGAGGTTTTTGGAAGAAAAAGGGATAGAGTTCGAGGCGGTTGATGTTTCTTCTGATTTGGTGGCCCAAAAAGAAATGATTGAGAAAACCCAGCAAGCGACCGTTCCGGTCATGGATATTGATGGAGAGTTCGTAGTCGGTTTTGACAGAAAAAAGATTTGCGAATTATTAAAAATAGTAGATTAATAATTAACAAAAATATATGACAAAAATAGCTATCAACGGTTTCGGGAGAATAGGCAGGTGCGTTCTTAAGGCCGCAATCAAAGAGGGTTTGGATTTGGATTTCGTGGCCATCAATGATTTGGCTGATAACAAAACTTTAGCTCATTTGTTCAAATACGATACGGCCTATGGAGTTTTTGATGGTGTTGTCAGCGTTGATGAAAACGGTATGGTTGTTAACGGTAAAAAGATAGTAATGTTGGCTGAAAAAGATCCGGAAAAGCTTCCTTGGAAGGATTTGGGAGTCGATGTTGTTTTGGATTGTACGGGAGTGTTTAAAGACAGGGAAGGATTGGGAAAGCACCTTAAAGCCGGTGCTAGAAAGGTTATCATGTCCGCTCCGGCCAAGGATGATACTATTCCTTCATATGTTTTGGGAATTAATGATAGTGAATACAAAGGAGAAGATATTATTGATATGGGTTCTTGTACGACTAATTGTCTGGCTCCGCTGGTCAAGATTTTAGAAAAGGAATTCGGCATTGTTAAGGGGTTCATGACTACCATCCATTCATATACCAATGATCAGAATATTTTGGATTTGCCGCACAAGGATTTAAGGAGGGCCAGAGCGGCTGCCGAAAACATCATTCCGACAACGACTGGAGCAGCCAAAGCTATTGGCAAGGTTATCCCTTCGGTCAAAGGGAAGATGGACGGAATAGCGGTGAGAGTCCCGACTCCTGTTGTTTCTTTAGTTGACTTGGTTTGCGAATTGAAGAAAGAAACGACGGTTAATGAGGTTAATTCAGTTTTTGATAAGTATTCGGACGAAGGGGAGATGAAAGGTATCTTCTATGTCGAGAAAGACCCCTTGGTTTCTTCCGACTTTATCGGTAATTCATTTTCTTCGATATTTGACCCGGAATACACCAAGGTTAACGGCAATATGGTTAAATTGATGTCCTGGTATGACAATGAGTGGGGATATTCCTGTCGTTTGGCTGAATTGGTCGAGAAGATTGGCAAAAACTAATTAAACTCCCCGAAAGGGGAGTTTTTTGTGAATTATTTGACATCAATTTTATCTTACTATAAAATATAAACAATATGTGCAATAAAAGTTTTAAAAACTTTTTATTTAGCCGAAAGAAAGGCAAACACTGTTTTGCTGATTTTTTAAGTTGTATATTAAGTTACGAAACAATTATTAAGAATATTAGATAGTAATGCTCCCCCTGGGGAGCTTTTTTATGAATTATTTTAAAGATTTTAGAAGGTGGCACAAATTAAAAGAAATTATTAGTGGAAGAAAAAGTGGCGTATTCTTTCAAGAAAGAGATATTTGGTTTTGTTATTTGGGTGTAAACGTTGGCTATGAGCAGGATGGTAGAGGTCTTGATTTTTACAGGCCAGTTGTTATTATGAGAAAATTTAATCAGGATTTATTTTGGGGCATTCCGACAACTAGTAAAAATAAAGATAGTCAATATTATTTTAGATTCAACCTTGAAGAGAATGATTATTCGGCGATTATTTCTCAAATGAGAGTAATTGATAAAAAAAGATTAATAAGGAGAATAGGAATTTTACCGGAGAATCAGTTTATTGAGCTCAAGCAGATAGTAAAGCATTTATTAAAATAAACGGCTCCTATTTCTAGGAGCCTCGGAGGCCGAAGCCATTGTTATTTATATTATATATCGCAATAAGATATTGTCAAGTTTTTGATTAGCTCTTTTTACCATAGTTCATTTAGAGTAAAATAGATTAATAATATTAAAAAATTAAATAAAATGAATAAAAAGTGTAAAATAATAATTGCAATAGTTTTCATATTGGCCTTGATAGCCGTTGGCTTCTTCTACTACAATAAAATGCAGGAAGACAGGATGGGCCCGGTTTCGTTTGAAAGTTTTAAAAAGACGGAAACGGATGGCAAGGTCTTTATGGAAAACAAAGATATCGGCCTGAAGTTCATGGTTCCGGAGGGGTGGGAGGTTATAAGTACGGACATAGCAAGTATTTCTATGCATAGTCTTGACTTCGTTCCATTCCAGGACCCATCGTTTATACCCAAGACTGGGTGTTGGATAGATATTACTCCAAAGATACAGATTGAAGGCAGTGATTATGATTTACAGTATACTGATTTGAAGCAGGTAATAAATGATGAAAATTATTTGTCCTATGAAAACACAGATAAAAAGAAGTGCGAGATAGTGGAATCATCGGGGACTAAAGGCGTTAGATGTAATCTTTTGATAGATGAAAACATAGAAAACCAAGGAAACTATCTTTATTTTAGTATTCCTTATAATAACGTAGTCTATCGTTTTGAAACTCATATTTTTGGTCAAGACAAAGAGAGATGTCTTCAAGAGTTTGATAATTTTTTAACGACAGTCTCTATTAAAAAATAATGAAACCTCACAATTTACTAGTCGGTATGATATTAACAGCAATGTTAATATGCTTTTTGGCCGTACCGCAAAAAACATTCGCTACCGATTTTAATTTTTTCAATTTTGGTAGCTCGGAAGATTATCAAGTTTTTTCAGAATTTGAAGGAAAAAAAATTCTACAAAAATTTTCGGAGAAATTATTTGATAAGTGGGAAAAACTAACAACTAATGGTTATTCCGACCCAAAAGAGAAAACAGTAGTCTGTTTACTTAAGGAATTATCAACTTTGAACCTATGGAATTACTACTTTCGCGATCTTCCCATAGACGTTTCTTTTGCTATTGCTAAGCAGTCCATGGAAATATCAAAACTTGTCGCCACTGAAGATGTTTCAGGAGTATTGGGAAAAATTGAGAAAGAAACAGCCAAGGCGGCAGTCAATTATCTCAAAGATTACTTTTTTAAGAATCAGATAAAGGTTTCTTTCGGGGCAATGGAAGTTAAGTATAAGACGGACACAGGGGCTGTCGATTCTCCATTCCAGTATATTATTATGTACCAACCCATTAATGACGAAAAAGGAAGGGTTGTTGCAAGAATATACTCTCCTAAAGAAATAATTCCTCCACCAAGCAGGGGTTCTCTGGGATTAGCCAAAGGATTTTTAAATAGTTTGGATGCCGGGCAAAATATTCCTCCTTTTATCGTTGAAATCAGCGGAGAAATGAGGAAGGGCATGTACGGATCGTATTTTTGGAACGGAGATCCGGAAATCAAGACGATTTTTCCCGAAAAAGTTCCCGATTTCGGATTAAAGCCACGCACTTGGCAAGAAAAGTATATTATCAATCCGATCAAGAAAGGATTGGACGATGTTTTGTCTCTTGGGCAGCTTTTGGGATTTCAAACCGAATCAGTCGATTATCTTCTCAAAGAGGGGGACACGGAAAAGATAGATAAAGAAGTTAAAGACATGAAAGAAGATAACGATGTTGAAAAAAGTTATCCCGCAGAAAAGGAAGCGACCATTAAGATAATTGAACAAAAAGTCGAAGAAATCAAGAAAAAGGATGTTAAAAAAGAGGAAGTTAAGAAGGAGATAAAAATTGAAGAGAAAAAAGAAGAAAAAGTTGTTTTCTCTCCTTGTTCAAAGAACAGCCCCTACGGCGCCAAAAATAATATTATTTTTAACGAGATTGCTTGGATGGGAAGCAAATCAAGCGCTAATGATGAATGGATAGAACTGAAAAATGTTTCCGAAAAGGACATCAATCTTAAAGGATATACTATCTCGGACAAAGGAGACCAGATAAAGGCGGTATTTAATGATTATATTCTCCCTAGCGGAGATTTTGTCTTATTGGAAAGAACCGATGACAATTCTATTCCATTCAAGAATGCCGACTTGATTTATCAAGGAGCGCTTTCAAATAAAGACGAGGAATTATACCTTTTTGATTCGTCTTGCAACGTCGAAGACTATGTTTTCGCTAATCCCGATTGGCCAGCTGGGGATAGCGAGGAAAGAAGAACGATGGAGCGAGCTAGCGATTTCACTTGGCGGACCTATTCGGGGGAAGGCATGAATGATATTTGGGGAACGCCTAAAGAAGAAAACAGTTCAGGGAAGATAAAGGAGGTAAAGAAATCGACTATTAATGTTGTTCATGCATCAGTTGATTCTGTGAATGGTCCCGTCACTCTGGAAACCAATTATTGCTCTCAGTCCAATCTTTCTTCTCCGACTCATCAGATTGTAATCAACGAAGTCGCTTGGATGGGGAGTGAATCCAGTTCGGCCGATGAATGGATAGAACTGAAGAATGTTTCCGAGGAGCCCATCAGTTTAATTAATTGGCAGTTATTGGACCAAAGCAACCAGATAAAGGTTGTTTTTTCTTCTTCTGACGTGATAAGTCCAAACGGATTCTATCTCCTTGAAAGGACCGATGATAATTCTGTTCCCAATATTTCTGCTGACAGGATATATTCCGGATCTCTTTCCGATACCAATGAGTCTTTACGTCTGTTTAATTTTAATTGTGGTTTGATTGATGAAGTTTTGGCCAATCCCGATTGGCTGGCCGGTAATAAAACAGAGAGAAAGACCATGGAAAGAAATGACGATTTCAGCTGGCACACTTATTTTTCTGTTGTTGATGCAAATAGTGGGTTGTGGGGAACGCCGAAAGCAGTTAATAGTATTGAAACGGAAAGCAATCAAGAAGACGAGCAGGAACAAGAGCAAGAACAGGAACAAGAGCAAGAGCAAGAGCAAGAGCAAGAGAATCCTGTTCAAGAAGATGAAGAGGAAGCTGTCGTTCCTGATCTTTTAATTACAGAAGTTCAGATTAATGGAGAGGAAGGATACGAATATATAGAATTATTCAATCAATCCGACGAAGAAATTGATTTATGCCCCGATGAAGAAAATTGCTACTATCTTTCGTATTACTCCTCCAATTCTAAATGGCACAATCCGTATCGTAATTGGAGGTTTCCTGAAGGAGAAACAATAGATTCTAATTCATACTACATAGTAGACGTTTTTGGTGATAGCGGCGGAGATTGGCGACTGGAGACGGCTGAAGAGACAGAGGAAGACCATTATTATGATAATGGGCAGCTGGCTAATGCTCGCGGATCTTTAACTGTTTTTATAGATAATCCCAGATATGACGGCGAGGAAGAAAAGACGGAAGAAGAGCAGAGCAATAGGGCAGTTTCCTTGAAGATTGATGTGGTGGGGTGGAGCGATGAAGAAACAGAGGTTATCGTGAAAGAAGGACAGCAATTCATTGGTATGGAAGAGGGTAAAGTTATCGGAAGAAAGTGGTCTGCCGGTCAATATTTGGATAGTGATAATAATGCAGATGATTTTCAATCGGAGATACCCAGTCCGAGAAATCACGCTCCCAGGCCTCCATCAAAAGTCGAGAATTTATTATCCTCATTGAATCCGGAGCAAAAGAATTCGGCGGTTCTTTCTTGGTCCATTCCTGAAGATGAAGATACTTTGGCAGAAGATATAGATTATGAAATATATTATTCCCGCAATGGACAAATAGACGAGAATAATCTTTTGAATATTAACAACTATGTCGATGTTGAAATCATTGACGGAGAAGATAATGTCAAAAAGGCGATAATTACTGATTTGTATTACGCTTCAAGCTATTCTTTCGCCGTTAAGGCAAAAGATCCAGAAGGTAACTATTCTCCATTATCAGATACATCTTCTTTCGTGATTGAAAATGCAGTTCACCAGAAACAGGCCCCTTATCATGATTTCAGAAGAAGTAATCGTTCCATCTTTACCGGTCCGACCGATGGAAACTTAGGCGCGTCAGTTGTTTTTGCTCAAGGTGTCGATGGAAATCCCAATAACGATAATTTATCTTCGACTCCAGTTATAGACGAAAACGGTACAGTGTATTTTTATGGAGAAATAGATGGAATTTCGGGACTTTACGCCTATAACTTTAATGGAAAGAAATGGTTCTATTCTGGAGAAGAGGTTTTTAACGAACCGTCCTTGGGAAAAGACGGTTCAATATACGTTACAGATAGTCAGAGTGTATATTGCTTAAGTCCTTCGGGAAAGCTTGAATGGAAACAAGATTTTGAAAAAGTATATACTAAAAACATAATCATTGATTCGGAGGACAGAATATATTTTATCGCTTCCGAGCAACCGAATAATGCCATTCTTTTCGCTTTTGACGGAGAAACAAAGACGTCTGTTTATCCAATCGGAAATTTGCTTAATCTTAACTATTCAGAATTGGTCATTGACGAAACCGACAACATTTTCTTTTCCAAAGAAAATACCGTTTTTAAGCTCGGATTTGTTTCGGGAATAATAGCCGAAAAATCCATTCCTGTATTATACGATTCAAGTTATATGGGAGAAAAGGATAAAACCAATGCAATAGAACAAGTCTATATCGCTTTTGATGGAACCGTTCTGGTGAATGTTTTACGAGGCAATTGTTGCTATAATGTTAATCAGCAGTTGGATGTTTTCTATGCTCTCAAAAACGATTTGAGCGAAGTGATTTGGTTTAAGAAAGAATACGGTTCACTTATCGGTGTCGGCACCGGAGAATTTTATATGTCAATGAGGAGGCCGGGCTTTTGGGAGAACATGGCCGTTAGCTTGGTTGACGGGAGTATGAAATGGACCAAGGGCCCCTTTTCTCCTCAATCGTCAATGGTTGTTTCGGATAACGGGAGCAATATATATTTTACCCAAAACTTCAGTGTTCTTGGTTACGATTCCATGGACATAACGGACGGAGTTGTTTCCAATGATACAATTCTATCTTTTTTCGGAGCCGAACAATATTGCTACACTCCTTTATCAATAGGAGACGGAGTTATGTATATTTCCAAATTCAAGGAAATACTGGCCATAAAATACTGATTTTCTTTGCGCGATTCTTGCGCGATAGTTGCGCGATTCGTGTTTTTTGTCATGTGTCTTGACATACACATTATTGGTGTGTATGATAAAAGTATGATTAATTCAAAAGAAACAACCATATATAAGAGGGTCAATATAACTCTTCCAAATAAAACAATTAAACTTCTTGATAGTGTTGCCAATAAAGGAGAAAGAAGTTCTTTTGTTGATCGAGCCGTGCATTTCTATATTGAAGAGGTAGGCAGGTCTAATTTAAACAAACAACTTCAAGAGGGAGCATTGGAGCGTTCATCAAGAGATTTATCGCTTGCGGAGGATTGGTTTTTGATTGAAGAACAGTCATGGTAGAAAAACAAATAATTATAAAAAGGGGAGAAGTATATATCGTTAACTTTGATCCCGTTATTGGTTCGGAGATAAGCAAGAGCAGGCCTGCTCTTGTTTTGCAAAATGATGTTGCTAATTGTTATAGCCCTGTAACCATAGTTGCGGCTATTAGTTCTTATCCCGGTGGCCGCATTTATCCCACAGAGGTTCTAATTAATCCTCCCGAAGGAGGACTTTCAGAAACATCAACCGTGCTTCTTAATCAAATCAGAACGATTGATAAAAGAAGGATTGTTAAAAAAATAGGGGTGTTAAATTCTAAAACCATAGAAGAAGTTGATAGAGCAATAGCCATTAGTTTGGGTATTTTTTAAAAGGATAAAGGAAAAATTTTGATATTGTATATATAGGAACACTTTTTTGTGTTTGACAAATTGGATAATATATTTTATTATAATAATACAGTCCAAGGAGGGATTGTCTATGGATATTGTAGGTAAGAACATTGAAAAAGGTGAAGTTGTCGAGACAGAAAACAACTTCTTGTCTATAGGTAGCGGTTCTCTGTGCAGAATTGTTGCAATAAACGATCCGTCTAGGTTTGAGAATAATACCTTGGCGAAACTGGGAAAAGAGTTTAAGTATGGAAGTCCGAAAGAAATGTTGAATGATATTACGGAACATCTTTCTCTGATTAAAACATTCGAGAGTGTTTTTATCGGTATCAATAGGAAGAAGGGTGAGCCGGAAGAAGAAGAGAGGAGAGAAATATTCGGGATAACCCCCTTCGTAAACGAAAAAATTGTCGTTCGCAGGATTGGGTTTTACAACCCGAAAGAGGTTGAAAAAAGATATCTTGAGAAAGAAGATAGTCCCGAAGAAGTTCCTTATTGGAATTATTACAACCTCGGAGAGGAATGGGAAGGCACGGCAATAACCAGAGATGGATCTGATATTCGTCTCACTAACGGCAGAGTCGTTGTTCGTTCCTTTAAGGCAGTTCTTGTCTTCAAGCAAAGATGAGGAGGAGATTGAAAAACAATCCCTCCTCACAAAATATTACAGAACTAAATAAGGTTCGTTTTTTTATTTAAAAATTACAGGGGACAAGACCATAATTGACTTTTCTTGTTGCCTGCCATATAATGAGGGCTATGACGGAGGAGAATATCATTAAATTGACCAATGCCTTGTATAAGGTTACGGATCTCTTTCCCAAAGAGGAGCCTCTTCGATTTGCCATTCGCAAAGAGGGACTTGATGTTTTGTTTTTCTCAAACATCGTTAAAGGAAAATCAATCAACTCGGCTCCCAAGGAAAGGGAGCAATATCTGGAAAAGGTCTCGGCTAAAATAGAGCTGATTAGGACCTATTTTGGCATAGCCAGAGAACAGGAATGGGTTTCGGAAAGGAACTTCATGGTTTTGGAGAGGGAATACGATTCTTTGAAAGATTCCCTGTCTTTGGAAGTATTAAGAATTAAGGAGATTAAAAAGCCGGTTATGATGGAAATGAAAAAAGAAGAGCCGGTTTCGGTTTCGGCGAATATGAAGGAAGAGGTCAAGGAAGAGAAGAAGGCCGAAGTCGAGAAGAGGGAAATGAAGCATATAAATTACGAGGAGCTTTCTTCGGTCCAATTGAAGGTCTTGGAAATCCTCCAAAACAAGGGTTCGCTAAAGGCTAACCAGATTAGCGACTTTTTTCCGGAAATGAACCCTCGAACCATCAGGAGGGAATTGAAGGGTTTGAAAGAGGGTAAGATTATCACTTCTATCGGAGGTGGCAAGACAACCGTCTACGGAATTAACAAATCTTTCTAGTTAATCATTCTGGACACGGTTCTGGACATTCTGGACAGTTCTGGACACGGTTCTGGACACGATAAATGGCATTCTGGACAATGTGGACAACTTCTGGACAGTTGTGGACAATTGTGGACAACTGATTAGGACATACTGGACAGAGTTCTGGACATTACGATTTTAAAAAAGACAATGCAATCACAGGAATTTAAAGAACAATTTTTTTCGCAACTGTATGATGAACACGTAGATAGAATCTATCGATTTGTTTTTTTTAAGGTTAGCAATGAACAGCTGGCTCAGGATATTACTTCGGAGACGTTTACCAAACTTTGGAAAGAGATATCTTTGGACAAGGAAGTGAGGAACCCATCGGGCTTCCTCTTTCGAATAGCCAAGAACATGGTCATTGACCATTATCGGGCCAAAGACCAGAACCCGGTCAATCTGGACAATCTGGACACGGTTCTGGACAAGAGCCAAGATATTGCTGGACAAGCTGTCCAGAATGATGACATGAGAGAAGTTCGTTTAGCTTTATCCAAGTTGACTGAAGATTATCGCATTGCCGTATCCATGTACTATATTGAACAAGAGCCCATCTTTGAAGTGGCCAAGGCCTTGGGTAAATCCCAAGGAGCGACCAGGGTCATAATTCATAGGGGAATGAAACAATTAAGAGACATATTGGAGAACAAGGGTTAAGCCCTTGTTTTTTGTAACAAAAGGCCTGTTTCTACGTCTACATTAGTGAAGGACGATTATGGAAGAAATACAATTAATCAAAAAACTTGAATCTTTGAAAGGAACGAGGCCCAACAATGAATGGGTTTCTTTGGTTAAGAGAGACATTATCGGAAAGCAGTTTGAGATGGAAACCACTACCTTTAATACTATTCTCAATGCCATCGGATCGGTGTTTGAAACTCCCAGAATCTTTGCTCCGGTCTTGGCCAGCATGTTGGTTGGAGTCTTCGGCTTTGCCTTGGTTACAGCTCAGAACACTTTACCCGGAGACGGGCTCTACAGTTTGAAGCAGGCCTACGAAGAAGTGAGGATTTCCATGATGTCACCCCAAGAGAAAGCCATTGCCCAAGTTGAGCAATTTGACAAGAGATTAAGCGAACTTGACAAGATAACGGAAGAGAGCGAAAATCAAGGAAAGAAATTGGCAGCTGGAATCGTTGAAGTCCAGAAAGCTTTAGTTGTTGCTTCAAAACAATTGTCTAAATTACCGGAAGGACAGAAGACCGAACTGGTAAACAACATTGTTTCGAAGATGGCTAAAATAGAAAAGACAACCAACGCTTCAATCGTTGACAGTGAGAATAAAGATTACCAAGAATTTTATAAATTTCTTGCCGAAAGTGAAATTAAAGAACTTGAAGCCAATGCTGAAAATCTGACAAGCAAGCAAATGAATCTCTTAAACCATGCTAAAGAGAGTTTTGACGTTTCCGATTATGCGAAAGCAGTTGATTACCTTTACCAGATTCAGCCCGAAACAACCAAATAAGGATTCGCGTTTGTTCTTTATTCATTTAAGTGGATAAAGAACAGATGCGATAGAGGAGAATAAGAAGAATCTTCTGCGATTGATTTTCTAACAGAGGTTCATCTTCAGGGGAGACTACCTTGAGGATGAGCCTTCAGAAAGGATGTCGCAAAGGAAAAAGTCGTTTGTTTTCCACCTTCCAATTGTCATTCTGTTTTGCTTTAAACAGTAAAACAGAGTGACAAAGGAGAGTGGGACATAATGGTCGACAAACGATACATTATTAGTTAACAATAACAAAATGAGTACAAAAAAATTTGGTATTGTCGCTGGTATAGCTTTAGCTTTATCAGTAGTGGTAAGCGGTCCGGTCTCTGCAGCTTGCAGTTTGACTGACATGAGCGGTTGTGACAACACAGGCCTTATGGCTTTGATTGCACAATTGTTATCAGGTCAGACAACAACTACAGCTACAACAACTGGAGCTAGCATTTCTGGCATTCCTGCCGGATTTACTTTCACTACTAATTTAAAGCAGGGTTCTACTGGTAACGACGTAAAATACCTACAGATCCTATTAAATTCAGACTCAGCTACTTCGATTGGCAACTCAGGTAAGGAAACAACTTACTTCGGTGCTATGACAAAGGCTGCAGTAGTAAAATTCCAGAACAAGTACAAGTCCGAAACTTTGACTCCTTACGGCCTTTCAGCCGGAACAGGATTCTTCGGCACATCCTCAAGAGCTAAGGCTAACGCTTTGGTTACTGCAGGAGCAGGTAGTTCAACAACAAGTACAACCACTACAACAACAACCACAACAACCACTACGGTTACTGGATTGAATGTTGCTTTGGCTTCTTCTACACCCGCTGCCGCTTCTTTGGCAAAAGGTGCAGTTGCAACTCCTGTTGCTACTTTCGCCATTTCTTCAGAGACAGCTACAACATTAGACTCAGTCAAGTTCACAAGAACAGGATTGGGTGCAGCTTCTGACTACAGCAATGTATACATCTACAACAACGGAACAAGACTAAAGAGCGGAAGAGCTATTTCTTCTGATGCTCAGACAGTTGAGTTTACTAACATCGCTTTAGCTATTCCCGCAAACGGAACAGTTAATTTGACAGTTGCAGCTGATGTTTACAGTTCAGCCGTAATAGGAGATGTTAACGTAATAGGAATCGCTGCTGCCGCAGACATTAAGTTTGTTGGTGGTGCAACTCCCAACGGTTCTTTCCCGGTTAACGGAAAAGAAATGACAATCAGTTCTGTTTCTATCGGAACAGCTACTATTGCCGTTGGCAGCACTCCGACAGCTCCGACTATCGGTGCAACAGCCGCTTTGGTTGGTGAAATGAAAATCACAGCCGGAAGCGACGACATCACTTTAGACAAAGTTATGTTCACACAGAATGGAACTATCAGCAGCACATTGTTGAAGAACATTACTCTAAAGATTGATGGAGTAGCTCTTGCTACATCAGCCGGTTTGACAGGAGACACAGTCACTTTGACTTTGACAACTCCTTACTCTATCGGAAAGAACAAGAACAAGACTTTCGGCATTTACGCTGACATCAACGGAGGAAAGACAACTGATTCAATCAGATTCTACGTTGACGAAACTTCCGACATTGTGATTACAGACGCCAAGTACAATCAGGGCGCTAATGTAACCAACAGCTTCGGCAGTGCACACGCTTCTTACGTATCAGCTTTGACAGGAGGTGAAATCACCATTACTGACAAAGGTCCTGCTGCTAACACAATTGCAAGGAACAAGACCGATGTTGAATTGGTAAGATTCGGAGTTAACACATCAAGAAATGTAACTGTAAAGGATTACAACTTGACTCTTAACGACGGAACTAACAAGGCCAACACAACAGTTAACGCTGACACTGACACTTTTGTAATCGGAACATCAGGAACCTTGACAGTTAATTCTGCTACAGGTTTCGAAGTTGACGACTACATTATCGTCGCTGCTGCTGCCGGATATGCTCCGACAACAGACATGATTGCCAAGATTACAGCCATCAGTGGCAATAATCTTACAATCACTCCCGTAGAAGGAACTAATTTGACTACAGCTGACACAGACTTAGTTTCAACAGTTACCAAAATTACAGCAGTAAGATTGGTTAACGTAGACACAGGTTCTGTTCTATTCAGCAACAGCACAAACAGATACTTCTACAATGGAGCAGCTGCAGTAAACGTTGCCGCTTCTGATGACTTCGATATGAACATCGGAACAGCTTACACTTTTGCTGTAAGAGCAGACATTAGCGAATATTCAGCTCCTGACATGGAGTTGGTTGGTGGATTCGAATTGGACACAGCCAGCGACGTTAAGGACTACGACGCTAATGAATACGTTTTAGCTGCTAACATCGTTCCCTCAACAATTACCGGAAAGACAATGACAATCGGAGCAGCCAGCTTGTCAGTGACAAGAGCTTCTACACCGGTTTCTGTAACAAAGGTAAAGGGAACATCTAGCGTTGATTTGTTCGGAATGTCGGTTAACGCCGGCTCAACAGGCGACGTCAAGATTTCTCAGGTAGTGGTAAGAGTGTTTGCTGACGCTGACGGTACATTTACTGCAGGAGTCGGTGACACCAGAGCCAATTCAGTAGTTCCCAGCATCAGCCTATACGATGAGAACGGAAAAATTTCCGGACCCAAGTCTTTGGCTAATGCAAGCTGGGTATCTGACACATCAGGCTACTACAAAGCCACTTTCGACAACTTGACATACACAGTTGCATCAGGAACTTCCAAGAAATTGACTGTAAAGGTTGATTTGAGCAGCACATTGACTGCCGCACACACATACTTGGCAGCCAACGTCTCTCCTTCAACTGACATTACAGCTAAGGATTCTGACGGCAACACTATGACTCTTGCCGATGACACAACAAATGGTGGAATCAACGAAGACGATTCTTCTGCAACAGTAGGCAATGATACAACTCCGGTTGTAAGAATTGATGTTACAACAGCTGGTACATTGGCTCTAAAGGCAGAAGGTTCACCCAGTTCAGCTATCGTAGCTGCAGGTGCAACTAACGTAGTAATGTCAAAGTGGAAGCTATCTGCTACAAACGAAGCTTACACTCTAGACAAGCTATCAATCGCTTCTGTCACAGGTACAACAACCTTCGCTACTGCTTCAGCTACCAATGACAACAACATCACTCAGGTAGGAATCAGAGTAAACGGAGGCACACCGGTTAAGGCTAACCTTTCAGGCGGTGTTGCAAACTTCAGCAACCTAGGTGTAACAGTTCCGGCTGACGGATATGTATACATCGAAGTATTGGCTGACTTCAACACAATCGCAGGAGGCGCCACTTCAGGCGAAACACCGAGATTGGGTATCTACCAGTTACAGAATGCAAACAACACATTCAGAGCAACTAGTGGTTCAACAACAGTAACTTACGCAACAACATTGTACACAACAGTAACAGGTGAAGAGAACGTCTACGCCATGACTGTTAGAAAGACAATGCCGACAGTTGCTAAGCACGCTGGAATGGCTACAACTCTAGCAAATGGTACATCTGCCATTTACGGATTCGATGTTGCAGCTGATTCACACGAAGCTGTTGCCTTGAAGAGAGTTAAGTTGATTATAGCTGGCAACAACGCAGCTCTAGCAACATCATCTTTCAAGTTATACAGAGGCACAACAGATATTACCGACAAGGTATCTATCTATGACAGTGCTCTAGGTACTCTTGAAGGTGCTACAGATTTGTTCAACAACACAAGCGCCAAGTCTGTATACATCGTATGGGATGGTACAACTGAAGAAGTCGTACCTGCTGGTCAGACCTATGTCTACACAGTATACGCAGCAGTTTCAGGTGTAGTTTCAACCTACAACATCGCTGCCTACATTGCTGACGACGCAGCCGTATTGACAACTACAACAGGTGTATTGGCAATCGGAGGTTACCAGTCTAACAGCACTACTGTTTACCACGCTGCAGGCACAACTGTAGCTGCAAACGACATTAGAACAGCTGTAGTTCCCAGCGTAGTTGCTGCTCAAGACGCTACAACGGTTATTTCAACAGCTGTAGACAATGTTCAATTGTCATACGGTTTGACAAATGCAGTTGAAAACGCCTTGACAGTTATAGTTTCAGCTGCTGTAAACGGTGGCGGAAATGACTATCTAAACACTATCACAGGAACATTGGAATCAGGTGCAAGCTTCACATGTGCAGCTTACACAGCTGTTGATGGTGGTGGTTCAGCCGTCGCAGAAGCAGGTACAGCACTTCTAAGCACAGTAAGATCTATTAAGTGTACAGCCACAGGCAAACAGGTTATATTCAATGTAACAGGAACAGCCGAACCGGGAGCTATTTCCAACACAATTACATTGACAGTAACTGACGCAGGTTACACTGCTGGTACTGTAGTTGCTGCTACTGATTCAGATGTGGATCTAGCTGTTAACGCCGCTTCTACAACTCAAAACCTTGTTTGGTCAGACAACAGTGATACATCTCACGATGTAACATCTACATCAGACTGGACAAACGGATTCTTGGTTGACAACTTATCTACAGGATTGTTATCACTAACAGCCCCGTAGTAAGAAGTTTCTAAGATTCAGTGAGTTTAGAACAAGGACCGCCCCCGTAAGGGGGTGGTCTTTTGTTTATAAAAAATGTTTCAAAATCTTTGGAAGAGCAAGCGCTTGCTTTTTCGGATGAGCCATAATATAATTAAACCATGAACGAAGAAAATGTTTTAACCTCCAGGGAAAAGTTTCTTAATGTCTATGCTAATTTGCCATTGGCGGTAAGAAACGAAATAGTTATTGTTTTGGGGGAAGAACCGATGACATGGAATGCGGTTTTTTTGGAAGTGAGCCAAGACTCTCAAAAAGGGGAGGATATTCTTAATAAACTTCAAGAATTAAAAATCATTTAATCTTATGGAACCAAGAGAAATCGACAATCAAGATGTTAAGAAACTGGTTATTGCCAGATTGAATGTTATGCCCAAAGAGATTAAGATATCTATCGGAGAAGATGGCGAACATACTGTAAGCGACCTTATCGGACACGTGGAAAAAGGAGACGATATCGGAGAAAAAATGGCTCGTATTCAAATGGACTATTTAAGATTTTTGACCGAAGGTAAGGCCTATGAATAAGACGGTTCTATTGACCAGGCCGAATCACGACAATACGACTCGTTATCTTTTTTATTGGGCGCAAAGAATAGTAATTGAAGCTGAAGCCAAAGGGTTTCAGCTTTTGGATTTAAAAGAGGGAAGGGCGAATAGAAAAGAATTTGAAAGTATGGTTGGATCGAAAGAGCCATCGCTTATTTTATTTTATGGTCATGGAAGCTCTTGCAAGGTTGCCGGATACAACGACGAAGTTTTAATCGAGGCAGGTGATAACGATGGAATATTAAAGTCAAAAATAATCCATGCTCTTTCTTGTAAATCGGCCCAGATATTGGGACCGCGAAGCATTGATTCCGGTGCATTGACATATATCGGATATGACGAAGATTTCATTTTTTGCTGTATTCCTGAAAAAACATCTAAACCGCTTGAAGACAAATTGGCCTCGCTTTTTTTAAATCCGCCCGAGCTTTTAATTAAGAATTTGTTAAAGGGCAATTCAACCGGCGTTTCCGTGGGCAGGGCAAAAAGATTGTTTATGGATAATATCCAGAAATTGTTAACCACTGAAAATTCAGAATACGATTATGCTATTCCTTATCTTCTGTGGAATATGAACCATTTGAAATTGATCGGAGACGAAGAAGCAAGTTTTTAAGAAGGTTGTTGAGGGGGGGGTGGCCTTTTATTTAAACCCTAGCATTGATATGATTAGCAACGTTATATATTATAAATATATAAAAACACAGGTAATTATATATTAGTAATATATATGAAAAGTATTAAATTACATGATAAATTATTGGATTATTTCAGATACTCATTTCGGGCACGAAAATGTTAAAAAATATTGCGGAAGGCCTGATGACTTTGAAACCACTACTTTTAATAATTTAAATAAAATACCGGAAAAAGAAGCTTTGATTCATTTGGGAGATGTGGCTTTTGGAAACATAAAAGAAATGCACGAAAAGTATATAAAGCCCTTAAAATGTAAAAAGATTTTAATTCTTGGCAATCACGACAGGAAAGGCAAACCATGGTTCTTAAATAATGGATGGGATGAAGTTTTTGAAAGTGGAGAATTAGAATTAGCACTGGAAGAAGGGAGGAGAGCTTTATTTTCTCATAGCAAGCTTCCTGAAGAAAAAATGATCAATTATAGTTATAATATTTTCGGCCATTCTCACGAGAAAGCAATAGAGTTAACGGAGAAGCAGATAGTTTATTCTTTGGAAAAAGAGGGCTATGCGCCGATATTGCTTACAGATTTAATTAATAAGCGTTATATAGCAAAAACTGCCCTTGTCCGTTAATAATATATAGGGGTGGTCTTTTGTTTTCTCTTGTGATATATTTATCATATACAAATAAATTATTTTCAGGTATGAATAAAAAAACAACAATAACAATAATAATTGTTTTAATTATCGTTGCAGTAGCAGGTTTTTTTGCATATGATAAGTATTATAAAAAGAATATAAATACTCCGATTGAAAACACGGAAAACACAGATGGCAGATTAACCAAACAGTATTCAGTTGAATCGATTATTGGAGAAGAAACAAACAAGGCCAAGTTTATCGAATACCAAGATAAGCTGGAAGAAGCAGTCAAAGCTTTTAAGAATGGGGGAGAGTTGCCCAGCGATGACTACTTTATTGAAAAAGCGAGGTATGCACAGTATTTAAAACACAATGACTGGGCCAAAGAAATATTGAATGACATTTTTAATTACTATGGCAATTCTTCAATCGCTTGGAATAATCTAGCCAAGATCGCCGAAGAAGAAAAAGACTATCTTAAAGCCAATGAATATTACCAGAAGATTATCGATACTTTCGGAGAAGGCAAGAATTGGAGCTTTTATTACTATGTCTGCAGTAATCTGATGTATATGGATGATAAAGCGAAAACCCAAGAGTGCTATACAAAATACAAGTCATTTGGAGGAAGTGATGCTCAAATAGAAGAATATTTAAAATAAGCAGGTTAATATAGTCCTCCCTTTAATGGGGAGGCCTTTATTTTAAAGCTTAAAATTTTGATTTTTCATTATTGTCTATTATTGTGGTCGCAATACACAAAAAAGACATATTTTGTGTATTGTGACTATAATATATAAAAAATATGAATAATTCTCTTGTCGAAATAATAACTAACCAAAAGACAAAAGGAGGAGAAATAAAATATATTCCTTTGTGGAGGTGGCTTTTAGATAAATAATGATATTCGCCAATATTGATTTCAGATTTAATCAATAAGTGCCATAATAGAAATAATAATTAATCTTATATAATCTTATATAATTAAAGTATGCGAAAAAATATAAAATTGTAACAAAAACTATCATTGTTTGCTATAGGGGTAGTTTTTTGTTTTTGGTTATGTTATATTTAAGATAATAAAATTATTCAATAAAATATGAAGAAATATATATTTTTATCCTTATTATCTCTCTTTATTGTCAACCCGGCTTTTGCCTCGGTTTCTTCCAGTTTTACCCTAAGCAATGTTCCATATGCCGAATGGAACAATTCAGAGTTTGATAACTTGGCTTTGGATGTGACCATACCGGCAAATAACGGACAAGCCGATATTCTTCAATCAATGTCAGTGATGAATTTGGAAAACGCATACAATTCCAAAGGAATTAAGGATTTGTATCTTTGGAAAGATGAAGGCCCGGTCGGATTTCAGGGAATGGGAATCGACAAGAGATTGGGAAAAGGGGAGTGGAATGTTGAAAACGGAACTTGGTATTGGAAAGATTTCAATTGGGTTGTTCCCGCAACAGGATTAAGGATTTTTGTAACCGCTGAAACAGAAAGAATAATCAGTGCCCGATATTTTGTCAGATTGGTTATCCCTCAACTTGATGACGTTAATAAAGACGGATTGTTTGATCCGGGAGACAAAGGAGTGTTCATGTTTTCAGGCAATAACGGCCCGACTAACGCCCAAATCAACAATATTGACAGTCAGTTGATTAAGACACTGTCTACCGACATTAAAGCTCCCAAAGCGGCGATTACCAACCTATACGCCAACTACAATGTGAGGGTGAATGATTCATATACCATTTCCGGACTATCGAGAGATAACGGATATTCCTCCGTTGCCGGAGTTAAATTGAATATCGTTAAAGAAGGGGAAAGCAACAGCACTTGGACGACCGCTGTAACCGACAGGCCCAATTTTGAAAGATGGACATATGGTTGGACTCCTTCGGCAGCTGGAAAATATACCATTAAAGTCAAAGCCACTGATTTTACGGGCAATGAGTTTATCAGCGAACCGATTACAGTCAATGTTGTCAGTTCGACAGCCATATCAACGACAAAGACTTCCTTTACAGTTGACGGGCTATCAGCCAAAGCCGATGGAAAGATATATATCAATACAGAAGTGGTAGTTAAAGATGAGAATGGCAATCCTTTGGCTAACAAAGCGGTTGAAGCCAGTTATTTGAGGGCTAATGACGGATATGTGGCTAGAGACACCAGAACAACCAATGAGAGCGGAGTATTGGTCTGGGGAATTCCCGCCACCGTTTCCGGCAATGTCGTTTTGACAGTCATTGTTGACGGCAAGCCTTTAACCCAGTCGTACACCATTTCCTTTACCGATTAATTGAATCATGAAGAATTATTCAAAAATATTAATAGCCATATCTTTTCTGGTCTTTTCTCCTTTGTTCGCTTCGGCTGAGAAAGTCGGAGATACGGCCGGATTTTTTGTCGACCAGTATTATTCTCAAAGCAGCGAACAATCGGTTTCAGCTGTTTTGGTTAAAGATATGAACAACGCCCTTTTCTATGTCGAAAGGAATTTTTGGAATTCCAAAGGACAGCAGGAAAAGAATGATATCGAAGCAATCATTGAAAAGCTTTCAGTCAATTACCGCTATGAAATCTATCCGACCTTGACCAATGCTTTTGGAACTAACGGAGAAGGCAAGTTGACGGTTCTTTTCTATCCCATGAAAACGGATGCAGTGGGGTATATAAGGACGATTGACGGATATGAAAAGACAGTCAATCCTTTTTCCAATGAAAGACAGATGGTCTATTTGAATTCGGATAAAATAAAGGGCAGTTTGTTGAAAGAAGGATTGGCTCATGAATTCATGCATTTGATAACCTTGAATCAAAAGGAAAAGAAATACGGAATAATTGAAGACACTTGGCTGAATGAAGCCCGCTCCGAATATGCCGTTACTTTGTTGGGATACAACAACGAAGACAAAGAAACATATTTGGACAAGAGAACCAGTGATTTTACCAACAACTCTTCCGATTCTTTAACCGAATGGAGGAATAGTAATTACGACTACGGCATAGTTTCCTTGTTCACTCATTATTTGGTTGAGCAATACGGCTCGGAAATATTGATTGATTCTTTGCATTCTTCAAAGAAAGGCATAGAGAGCATTAATGAAGCATTAATTAAGAATAAGCGTGATGCCACTTTTGCCCACATATTCAGCGATTTTTCAACCGCTATCTACGTTAATGACTGTTCGGTTTCTTTGAAATACTGCTTTAAGAACGAGAAGTTGAGCAAGGTCAGAGTTTTACCATACAGCAATTTCCTTCCTTTTTCCGGAGAAAGCAAATTGTCTATCAATCAAATAATCAAGAACTGGTCTTCGCAGTGGCAGAAGTTCAGCGGAGGAAGCGACAGTATCTCTTTTGAGATTTCTCCGTATATCGAAGATTTCTTTGATGCAACCTATGTCATTAAAAAAACATCGGGACAGTATGTGGTTAATAAGATTAATCTTTCCGATATTAAGGGAAGAACGATTAATATCAATAATTCCAACAAAGACATCTCTTCGATTGTTTTTATCGTCTCTCTGGAGGACAGCGAGGTGGCCGATGATCAGAGTGTTTCTTTCTCTTATAACATTTCGGCATCAACTTTGACTTCGAGCAGTGGAGCCATAACCGACAATACGATTAAACTTCCTTTTAATATCGACAAACCTTTAAACCAAATGAACAGGGAAGAACTTTTGATGGTTCTCTTAAGGGTCATTATTTATTTGGTGTCCCAGGGAAAAATGACGGGCTTGTGAAATAAATCTTGACATAAATTGTAATAGGGCTAAAATATAAATATAGAATATTAATAAGTTTTAGATTTAAATATGAATAACAAAAATTTAGTGATTGTTTGCATTTGCATAACGATAATTGCCTTGGCGGTAGCTGCCAGCACTTATTTCCAGACAAGAGCAAATTCATCGAACGATTATTCGGTTGTCTATTTAACGAGTGGAGAAGTTTATGTCGGTCATCTTTCTTCTTTTCCGAGATTGACCTTGACTGACGCCTATCTCATTCAGATTGTAAAAGATTCAACTGATGCCACGAAGTCCAGTTTTCAATTAGCCCCGCTATCACAGACCATTTGGTCGCCCAAAGTGATATACCTTAATCATGACCATATAGTTTTTTCCGGACCGATAAGTGAAACAAGCCAGGTTGTCGAGACAATCAAGAACGGAAGTTCTGCGCCAAAGTAGCAATGCTTTGGTTTTTTATTAAAAAATAACAGCAATGTTAAAGGGTCGATATATCGTCTGCCAATGCATAGCAGATGATAAATAAAAAACATAATAATTTTAAAAAAAATAAAATGAATACAAATAGATCAAAATTACTGGGGGGAGTCCTTGCCCTGGTAGTCGCTTTCGCCGGAGTTGGATTTGCCGGAGCGACGTTAACAATGGACGCAACAAGCATTACAGGTAGCGCAAATGTTACCATAGACGGTGTGGCTGCTTCTATTTATTCAATCGGAGCTACAACTACAACAGGTACGATTACAATCGGTGGAACAGCTCAAGAAGGAGCGGTTAAGCTAGCTGATTCAACAGCTGCTTTGGCTTTGAGTTTAGGTACCGGTGCAACCGGAATTAAAACTATTCACATCGGTGATGGTGCAACAGCAAATATTTTAACTATCGGTAGCGATACCGGAGCAGCATCTATGGCTCTAAAGGTTGGTACAGGCAACTTTACCTTAAATGGTGTAGCCGGTTCAACTTACACAATCGGTGCAGCAACTACAACAGGTACGATTACTATCGGAGGAACAGCTCAAGAAGGAGCAATCAGTATTGGTAATGTTTCCACTCTTCCTGTTGTTAATCTAGGTGGAACTGTACATGTTAACAGCGCTGGAGCAGGAGCAGTTGGAATTTCTACCTCAGCTACAGATGTAACAGCTTTGCAAGTAAATTTAAAGTCTGATACAGATGGTACTTTAGATGGAGATAGTTTGATGGGTGGATATTTCCAGGTATCAAATACAAGTGGTGGCACTAATATGACCCATAGACAGCTTCAGGGAATATTAGTAGGTACAACTATGTGGGAAAATGCATTCGCTGCATATGGCGTACAAGGCCATGTTTCTGTTAAAGCTGGCGCCGTATCTCCTAACAGCGGTTATATAGTTGGTTTATCAGGTAAGGTAACTTTGGCTGACAACGTTGCTACTGGAGCAGTAGCAGCCGGATTATTCACTCTTGACAGTTCTGTTGCTGATGAAATGAGAACACCAGCTAATGCCAATGGAATATCTGTTAATATCGTAGATACAACCATTGCCAGCATTATCGATGCTACAACAAACGATGGTGGAGCAGCTACAAATGGTTTGAATGTAAGAGGAACCATGACCAATGGTCTTAACTTGAGTTCAGCTACGATTGCCGGAGAAGGAATCATATTGCCCACTCAAGCAAAGGATGTAACTTGTACTGCAGGAGGTATTATTTATGACGGTACTAACTTCTGGGGATGTACAGCTACTAATACTTATACAAAGCTAGACAACTAGTATTATAGTTTTTGGGTAAGAGTTTGATAGAGTTTAATTTAGTATAAAAAGTCGACAGACCTCTTACTCGAGAATTTATTTAAAAAAAACTTAAAGAACAAAGAATGATTAAAAATAATATCAAAATCGCTCTCACGGTTGTTGTTGCTTTCGTTGCCGTGTTTGCCGGAGGATATGCAAATGCTGCGGATTTGAATTTCACCGCCAATACGGTAGTTACAATCTCTTCGCACAACTATACGATAATGAACGGCTCCAAGGCTACAACAATGGAGATAACACCGACAACCTTAGTGGTTACGGTTCCGACAGGATATACATTTACCCTTGTCTCATACGATGGGTATTCTTTGGCCAACGGTGGGGTTATTCCTCAGTCATGTTCGGCGAACACTAATACCATTACAATCGTCGGAGGGCCGGTAACCGTCACTCCTAATGCAAGCTCAACAGTTTGTACTGTTTCCGGAGCGGGAGGGTCTCCCAGTGGCGGAAGCAGTAGCAGTTCAAGTTCAACTGCCGTTGCCGACACTACTCCGCCGACAGGCACATCCATTGTTATTGCTGGAGGAGCGGTTACAACAAGTACTACAGCTGTAACTTTAACTTTGGCAGCGACCGGAGCAACACAGATGATGGTTGCAAACGATGCGGCATTTACCGGAGGAGCATTTGAAACATATGCCACCTCAAAGTCATGGACACTAACAACAGGCAATGGGGTAAAAACGGTTTATGCTAAGTTTAGGGATGCAGCAGGAAATGTTTCAGTGGCAGTTTCTGACACGATAACACACAGTTCAGGAGCAACTGTGACGACACCTGTTGTGACAACACCGGTTACCACAACTCCGGTTGTGACAACACCGACCCTAAGTTTACCATATGCTAATCCGACAACAGCTGCTGAAATAGCGGCTAACAGGACAGCATTGATAAGCTACATTGTTACTCTTTTGCAATCAAGACAGACCACAACAACTGTTTCTGGCATTCCCGCCGGATTCCAGTTCACAACTGTTTTGAAACAGGGAATGACAAGCAACGATGTCAAATATCTTCAGATTTTCTTAAACTCTGATTCGGCTACTTCAATCGGAAATGCCGGAAGAGAAACAACTTACTTCGGAGCTATGACAAAAGCCGCAGTAGGGAAGTTCCAGATTAAATACGGCTTAGCAGGTGCATCTAATGCTGGATACGGACAAGTTGGTCCAATAACCAGAGCCAAACTCAATTCTTTAATAGGATTGTAATATTTTTGAAGGAGTTAAAACAGTCGCCTTTATTGGCGCTGTTTTAATTTTGTGATAAAATTGAAAGAAATAATATAAAAGATATATGTCCATATATATTTCTCTTTTAATCGCCGGATTCGGCGGAGGATTAGTGAGGGGATTGATCGGATTTTTAAAGCATCAGTATGACTACAAGAATACCGGATTCAATCTCCCGTACTTTTTCGTCATGATGTTCCTTTCGGGAATAGTCGGAGTATTGGTTGCAGTGGCAGTCAAATATTCTTTTATTTCTTTTGAAGGAGTTTCATATGTTTCTCCCGCAATTGCTTTCATTATCGGATATGCCGGAGGGGATTTCTTGGACGGGATTTATAAGATATTTTTGAAAAAAGGAAAGTAATCTATACAGCTTTATTTAATTGTTGCATTAATCGTATCAAAATGCTACAATTAAGAAAAAATTATGCAACAATTAAACCAAAGGCAGCAAAAGATAATAGATTTTATATCTAAGAATAACTCGGCAAGCAATTCAGAAATAATTGCTTTTTTAGGCAACGAAATTTCTCGATTTACCGTTTTGCGTGACCTAGACTTGTTGTTGAAAGAAAGTATGATTAAAAAAGAAGGAAAAGGTAGGTCTGTCCATTATTCGTTATCTTCCGACAGTGTGATTAATTATTTTTTTGATCCCAAGCTATATTTTGAGAAAGAGCAGGACGAGAGAGACATTAAGTCAATGTTTAATTTGGATATTATTAATAGCATATCGCAATTATTCTCAGAAAAGGAAGCAAGTGGATTAAACGACATTAATGATAAATATTTAGAAAGAATTAAAAAGATAGACAAATCATTTTTTAAAAAAGAGATAGAAAGATTAACCATAGAGTTAAGTTGGAAGTCTTCAAAGATAGAAGGAAATACATATTCTTTAATAGATACAGAAATATTGATTAGGGAACGGGTAGAGGCGGAAGGGCACGAGAAGGAAGAAGCAATTATGATTTTAAATCATAAGAACGCCATAGACTATATTTTTAACAATAAAGAAGAATTCAAAAAATTGGATTTGTTTCAGATAGAAAAAATCCATGAATTATTGACGAGGGGAATGGGAGTTAAGGAGGGAATAAGAATCAGTCCCGTGAGAATAACTGGGACAAGGTATGTGTCAATTGAAGGAAAAGCTGAGATTACTGGAGTATTACATTCCACAATAGATAAGATTAATTTATTAAAAGATCCATTTTCAAAAGCATTAGCTTTGATTCTGATGATTTCGTATATCCAACCCTTTGAAGATGGGAATAAAAGAACAGCAAGAATATTAGGCAACGCTGTGCTTTTGGCTAATAATATTTGCCCCCTTTCTTATAGAAGTATAAATGAATCCGACTATAAAAAGGCCATCCTTTTGTTTTACGAACAGAACAGTGCGAGATTCTTTAAAGAAATATTTGTCGAGCAATTTAAATTTGCCGTGGATAATTATTTTTAATATGGTATATGGCTTGAATTGACTCTATGCCATATTAAGAAATATAAATAAAAACCGCTTTAAAGCGGTTTTTAAATACCTTAACAAACCCGTAAGCCGAATTCTGTTTTAAACAGTCATCTATCTGGGACAAAGATTGCTCTTTGCCTCAAGCGAACTACTTTTTTTCCCTTGCGGGAATTTGTTCTTGCTTCCGGGTAAGGATTTAGCCGTTTCACCCTTAAGATTACTCTTAAGATTCACCCCGAAGGGTGCTTCTTCCTTTCGGTTGAAGCGTCTCTGTTCGCACCTCTTTCTCGCGAATGACGGGGATTACCCGCTACCTTTTAGATCCGGCGAACCGGAAATGGAAGTTCGGACTTTCCTCCTAATTAAAGGCGACTGTCCGGCTTGTTAAGGCACTTTATCTTAAAATATGTTTGAGATATAGTCAAGTTTGACAGATTATTAACGGGGGATATAATAGATTTAATGAAAAAGAAAGAAATCACAATTGAAGATTTAGCAATGATGGTTCAGAGAGGATTTAATGAAACAGCCAGTAAGGCTGATTTGAATAATCTTTCCAAGTCAATTGATAAGCGTTTTGATAGAATAGAAAACATGATTCTCGCCAATCACAGAGAAAGGATAGAGAAGCTGGAAGGAGAGATGAAAGAATTGAAAAATCTATTATCCATTTAAACAAGATTGCCTCCGGGCAATTTTTGTTATATTTACCTTTCTTCCTTTTTAAGCTAATATATACCCATATATTATGTCTTTAAAGGGATTTTTGAACTCCAAGCAGAATACGGTTACCGGAGCGGCGGTTATACTAACCATCGCCGTTTTAATGAGCCGCCTTTTGGGATTATTAAGAGACAGGTTGTTGGCCGGGTCTTTCGGTGCTTCCATTAATTTGGATGTTTATTTCGCTGCTTTCAGGATTCCCGACTTGGTTTATAGTATTATCTTTGCCGGAGGAGTGATTGTTTCTTTATTACCTTTGTTTTCCGATTTGCAGAATAAAGACAAGGGAAAGAGCTGGGACACGATAAACAACATTTTGAATATTTTCATGGTTTGTTTTGTTGTTTTTTCAGCCTTGTTTTTTATTTTCACCCCGCAGATTATTTCTTCAATGGTCAGTGGGTTTGATGCGGAAGCCAAAGAGATGACAATATCCTTGTCCCGTTTGATTTTCGTTTCGGTTTTCTTTTTCGGACTGTCTTCAATCTTCTCGACTGTTTTGAATTATTTCAACCGCTTCATTTCTTATTCCCTTGCTCCCATCTTATACAATCTGGGAATCATTTTCGGAACGGTTTTCCTTTCTACTGAATTCGGAGTGTTCGGAGCGGGCCTGGGAGTTGTTATCGGCTCCTTTTTGCACTTTTTAATCCAAGTTCCTCCGGCAATCAAGTGCGGATACAGGTATAAATTTATCATTGATTTAAAGAGCAAGGAATTGAGGGATTTTGTCGGTTTGATTATCCCTCGAACGATTGCTTCATCTTCCTCTCAGATCAATTTCATCGTCACCACTTTTATCGCTTCGGGAATAGGGGCGGGAGCCATTTCCATTTTTAACCTTTCCAATAATTTGAGATATCTGCCTATCGGTATTATCGGAGTTTCTTTCGCCACGGCAGTTTTTCCTTTCCTTTCCAGATTGTGGACCGAACAGAAGAAAGAAGAATTCCATCTTAATTTCAGGAAGGTTTTTAATGAAGTTTTGTATATTTCTTTTCCTATAGGAATCTTAATTTTTGTTTTGAGGAATGAAATAGTCAATATTGTTTTAAGAACCGGGCAGTTCGGTTCGACAGCTGCGGAAATAACCGCTGCCGCTCTGGGCATATATGTTTTAAGCACTTTCGCCCAATGTTTGGTTCCGGTATTATTAAGAGGATTTTTCAGCTTGAAAGATACGATTACCCCGACAGCCATTGCCATTTTCTTTGTCATTTTGAATATTTATCTTTCCTTTTTCTTCGTGGACATCTTTTCGGTCAGCAATGTTTTCACATCGTTCGTTAAGAATATTCTTAATCTGGACGGGGCCATGACTTTCCCGGTCTTGGGATTGGTTCTGGCTTTCAATGTGGGCTTGCTTTTGGAGTTTGTCCTTCTTTTCTATTTCTTCTACAAAAAAGTGGGGGATTTCGGAATCAAGAACATTCTCATTTCCTTTTTGAAGATTTTATTCTCATCAATTGTTATGGCATTCTCCGCCTATTATTCCCTGCCTTTTATCAAGAACATTTTCGGCAATTCTTTCTGGGGAACGGTTTTAGGGTTTTCAGCAGTTTGCTTGATTTCTTTCCTTGTTTACGGCACACTGACTATGCTTTTCAAAATGCAAGAAGTTAAAGCGGTTAAAAGGATAATACTTAAAAATGAAGATTAGAAATTTCGTTATCATTTCTCATATTGACCACGGGAAGTCGACTTTAGCCGACCGTCTTTTGGAAATAACCGGAACGGTGGAAAAAGGAAAGATGAGGCCCCAGTATTTGGATGCCATGGATTTGGAAAGGGAAAAGGGCATTACCATCAAAATGACTCCGGTCAAGATGATGTACAAATACAAGGGAGAAGAGGTGATGCTTAATTTAATTGACACTCCTGGACACATTGATTTCAATTATGAGGTTAGTAGGAGTTTGGCTGCGGTTGAAGGAGCGATTTTATTGGTTGATGCGACCAAAGGAATCCAGGCCCAGACCATCACCAATTTGGAATTGGCCAAGAAAGAAGGTCTGACCATTATCGCTGTAGTCAACAAAATTGATTCGCCTCAGGCCAGAACCGAAGAAGTGAAAAAAGAAATATCGGAATTTTTGGAGATAGAAGAAAGCGAGATTCTTTCCATTTCCGCCAAGACAGGGGAAAATGTGGAATTGCTTTTGAGTAAAGTCATTGAAAAGGTGGAGGGGCCGGGAATACATGAAGACAAGCCGCTCCGAGCTTTGGTCTTTGATTCTATGTATGATACCTTTTTGGGAGTGGTTAGTTATGTCCGAATTATCGATGGGTTTGCTAAGGCCAATGACAAGATATATTTATTAAATGCTCATGCCGAAGGAGTGGTTAAGGAAATAGGAGTATTCAAGCCGGATATGACTCCGATCAAAGAATTGCATTCGGGAGAAATCGGCTTTATCGCCACCGGAATCAAGGATCCGGAGAAGATTAGGATAGGAGATACGATTGCATGGAAAGACGGCGGAGAAACGAAATTGGAGCCCTTGGAGGGGTATAAAGACCCGGAGCCCAAGATCTTTGTTTCCATGTATCCCCAGGACCAAACCGACTTTGAAACTTTAAAGCTGGCTTTGTCCAAATTGAAGTTGAATGACTCGGCTTTGTTCTATCAGCATCAGAATTTCCAGATGTTTGGTCGCGGATTTTTGTGTGGATTTTTGGGAACTCTCCACACCGAAATAACCATGGAAAGATTGAAGAGGGAATTCGGATTGGATTTGGTTATCGGTGCTCCCCAAGTTTGCTTTAAAGCTCTTGATGGAAAAGGAAAAGAGGTTTCCGTTTACAATCCGACCAACTGGTCAGATTCTTTCACTCAGTGTTTTGAGCCGTGGACTGAAATAACCTTGATTATCGGAGCATCATATCTGGGCCGTGTTTTTGAACTGGTCGGGGATATGGACGGCAAGCATGTGGATTCAAGGCCTTTTGGAAAAGACAGGTATATTTTGATATACGAACTTCCTTTAAGGGAAATTATCGGCACTTTCTATGAAAATCTTTTGAACGTGACTCAGGGCTACGCTTCGATGACATATGTGGAAACCGGATACCGACCGGCTGAATTGGTCAAATTGGAAATATTGATTGCCGGAAGGACGGAAGAGGCCTTCTCCAGAATAATACCGAAGAACAAGGTCCAGGCCGAGGGAAAAAGGATTGTTGAAAAATTGAAAGAGGTTTTGCCGGTTCAAATGTTTGCCGTGGCCATTCAAGCGGCAGTCGGAGGGAAAATCATTGCCCGAGAAACAATCAGCGCCAGAAGAAAAGACGTTCTTGCGCCTTTGTATGGAGGAGATTATACTAGAAAAAAGAAGCTGCTCGAAAAACAGAAAAAAGGAAAGAAAGACATGAAAGACCGGGGAAAGTTGAAAATTCCCGCCGATGTCTTTCTTAAGGTGTTTGGTTCTTAACTAAATAAGGGCCAAACCAGAGAAGCGATAGTGGATAGGGCGATCAAAGAGACCAAGATTATCCAAACGATTCTGAATTTTTTAGATTTTGTATTCATATACAATATGCTACCAAAAAAAGGCAAAAAAGTGAAGTGGGGGATACATATCAACAAGAAGAAGATTTCCATTTTCTTTTGGGCTGTTTTTTCCATTTGGTTTGTTGTTTTTCTTTTGTATTCGAATGCGAAGATATTTCAAAAGAGAACGGACTTGGGCAGGGATTTGGAAAAGCTTGATGCCAGTGTGGAAACCTTGACCAAAGAAAAGGACTTGCTCAAATTCAGATTGGGAGAAACATATAGTCAAGAATACTTAGAAAAGGTAGCCAGAGAGGACTTGGGCATGCAGAAGCCGGGAGAGAAGGTGGTAGTGATAAAGAAGAGTGGTGCGGGAGAGGAAAGCGGAAAAGAAGACAATGTCTTGCAAAATATCTTAAATTGGTTTAATTCTTTAATTAAGCCAGAGTAGCTTAACGGAAAAGCAATTCTTTCGTAAAGAAGAGACTGCGAGTTCGATTCTCGCCTCTGGCTCATTTTTTCTTTGTTTGGTATAATCAAGGCATGGAGATATTAAGTTTTGAAGAAACCAAAAAGCTTCTTTTGAAATACAAGTTGCCTTTCTGTCGAACGGAGATTTTCAATTCAAAAGAAAAAGCTCTTTTGTTTGCCGAACAGATCGGCTTTCCTGTTGTTTTGAAGATTCACGCCCAAAAGATATTCCACAAGTCGGAAATAGGAGGAGTCAAGACGAATATTAAGAATAAAGAGGAATTTGAGGAATATTGGGAAGAAATACAGAAGAACATTGAGGGAAAGAACATTGAAGGAGTGTTGGTCCAGGAAATGTGCGGAGGAAATGAAATCGCTTTGGGAATGAAAAGGGATTCTCAATTCGGTCCCGTTCTGATGTTCGGCCTCGGCGGCATCTTTATCGAAATCATCAAAGATGTTTCTTTGCGAGTCGCTCCGATAACAAAAGGGGAAGCGATTGAAATGATGAGAGAAACCAGAGGAATCAAGATTTTGGAAGGAGCGAGAGGAAAAAAGAAAGCCGACTTGGAGAGAATAGCGGAAATGCTGGTTAATCTTTCCAATCTTTCAATAAAAGAAGAAAATATTCAATCAATTGATTTTAATCCGGTGATGGTTAGCGGAAGCAATGCTTGCATAGCTGATTTCAGAATAATAATATGAAAAACATCTTTAACCCCAAATCAATAGCTTTGATTGGAGCAAGCGGAGAAAACAATACCGTCGGATTCGGCTTGGCTGACAATCTCTTGAAAGGAAAAAAGAAAAGAAAGATATTCCTTATCAATCCTTTCCAAAAAGAGATTTTAGGAGAAGAATGTTTTGAAAAGATTTCCGATATAAAAGACAAAATAGATTTGGCGATAATCGCCGTTCCCCAGAAGATTGTCAAAGACGTTGTTTTGGAATGCTGTTTGAAGAAAGTCGGAGCGATTATCATCGTTTCTTCCGGCTTTAAAGAAAGCGGGAACGGAAAAGAGGAGGAAGAAATAAAGACAATAGTCAATAAATACAAGATTCCTTTGCTCGGACCCAATTGTTTGGGAATAATCAATCCTTCTATTGATTTGAATGCTTCTTTCGCTCCTTTGACTCCCAAGAAAGGAAATATTGCCTTTCTTTCCCAATCGGGAGCGTTATTGGATTCGGTTTTGGGAATGAGCGAGAATGAAGACATTGGATTTTCTAAAATTGTTTCATATGGCAATGAAGCCGATTTGGGTTTAACCGACTTCATTTCCTATCTCAAAGACGATATTGAAACCAAAGTCATCGCCATATACTTTGAAGGACTGAAAGATGGAAGAAAATTCATGGAAGTTGCCAAAGAAGTTGTTAAGACAAAGCCGATTATAGCCATCAAGTCGGGCAGGAGCGATATGGGGAAAGTGGCGGCCACGACTCATACCGGAACTTTGGCCGGCGACTACGAAGTATATAGGGCGGCAATGAAACAATGCGGAGTCGTTTTGGTTGATACTTTGGAAGAATTGTTTGATTCGGCTAAGGCCTTGGCTTTCTTGCCTAAAATGGAAAATGGAATCGGAATTGTAACCAACGGAGGCGGTTTGGGAGTTTTAACTGTTGATTATTGTTCGGAAGCGGGAATAGATGTTCCCGAGTTGAGCAAAATAACAGTTTCTTCTTTGGAAAAGAACAAATCAATGGGAAAAGTATTGGTTAAGAGAAATCCTTTGGACTTAATCGGCGATGCTTTGTCTGATAAATACGAGGCGGGAATGGAAGCGATGTTAAAACAAAAAGACATTAATGGATTAATTGTTATTTCAACTCCGCAGATAATGACAGAGCATGAAAAAAATGCTAAAATTGTCACGGAGATGAAAAAGAAATATCCATTGAAGCCCGTTGTCTGCTGTTTTTTGGGAGGACCATTGGTTTCTTCGGCTGTAAAGATGCTGGAAGAGAAAGATATTCCCAATTATCCCGATGTTAAGAGGGCGGTCAAGAGCATTAAGAGTTTGATAAAATGAAAAGAGAAAAAGGAAACATCATTATTTTAATAATCGATATCATCTTTATCGTCATCTTTCTGATAATCAGCTTAATGAACCTTTTCGGAGGAATCGGTTTTTAATACAAAATGGCAAATACACTGTTTTTTTCGGAAATAAGAAAGAAGGATGTCGCAGTAGTCGGAGGAAAGAATGCATCTCTTGGAGAAATGTATTCTTTATTGACCCAAAGAGGAGTCAGGATTCCCAACGGATTCGCTACAACCGCCGATGCATACAAGTATTTTTTGAAATTCAACAAGATTGATGAAAAGCTTGAGAAGCTTTTCAATAATCTCGATTTGAATAAATTGGAAAACGTGCAAAAGGCGGGAAAGAAAGCGAGAAGTTTGATTTTGGGAGGAAAGTTTCCCAAGGACCTGAAAGAAGAGATAATTACAGGATACGGAAAGCTTTGCGAAGAGTACGGAGAAAACTGCGATGTGGCGGTGAGGAGTTCGGCCACGGCCGAAGATCTTCCCGACGCTTCTTTTGCCGGACAGCACGAATCGTATTTGAATATCAAGGGAGAAAAAGATGTTTTGGAAGCGGTGAAATATTGTTTTTCATCTTTATTCACCGACCGCGCCATTGCCTACAGGCGTGACAAAGGTTTTCCTCAATTAAGCGTCTATTTATCAGCCGTTATTCAGAAAATGATCAGGAGTGATTTGGCTTCTTCGGGAATCATGTTCACTCTCGATACCGATACGGGATTTAGTAATGTCGTTTTAATCAATTCAATCTGGGGAATCGGGGAATTGATTGTCAAAGGAAGAATAACTCCGGATAAGTTTTTTGTTTTTAAGCCGACAATGAAAGAGGGCTATAAGGCCATTATTAATAAAGAGCTGGGAAGAAAAGACGCCAAGTATATCTACAGGGAAAGTGGCGGAGTCAAAGAAATCAAGACCACCAAAGGAGAATATGACAAATATTCAATTACCGATGAAGAGGTTTTGATTTTGGCCGAATGGGGTTGCTTGATTGAAGAACACTACAACTGCCCCCAAGATATTGAATGGGCTAAGGACGGAAAGGATGGAAAATTATATATTGTCCAATCCCGTCCGGAAACAGTCCATTCTTTGAAAGGAAAAAAAGGAAGGACGTATGAAGAATACAAAATTGATCAAGAAATGACCCCGATTTTAACAGGCATCAGTATTGGAGATAAAGTCGGCAAAGGAGTGGTGAGGGTCATTACCGATGTTAAGAAAATGAATGAATTCAAGAGAGGGGAAATCTTGGTAACCAAGATGACCGATCCCGACTGGAACGCCATTTTAACCATGTCTTCAGCGGTCATCACCGATGAAGGAGGCAAGACCTGCCACTCGGCCATCATTTCAAGGGAGCTGGGTATTCCTTGCATTGTCGGAACCAAAGAAGCGACCAAGAAATTGAAAACAGGAATGATGGTGACAGTTGATTGTAGTAGTGGAGCCAAAGGAAGAATCCTTGAAGGAGATGTTCCTTTCACCGTCAAAGAATACAATTTGGACGAGATTCCCGAATTGAGCACAAAAATTACATTGAATATCGGTGCACCGGATACGGCTTTTAAAGCTTCATTTTTACCCAGCGATGGAGTGGGTTTGGCTCGAGAAGAGTTTATCATCGCCGAGAAGGTGAGAATCCATCCTTTGGCTTTGGTCAATTACGAGAAGATAAAGAAAGGGGAGATTAAGATATCGGAACATGATTTGCAGACAATCGAAGAATTAACCAGGGAATATTCAAACAAGGAAGATTACTTTATCTACGAATTATCGGAAGGAATCGCCCAGATTGCCGCAGCTTTCTATCCCAAAAAAGTGATTGTCCGTTTTTCCGACTTCAAGACCAATGAATACAAGAACTTGGTCGGAGGCAATCCTTTTGAAGGAGAAGAAAACAATCCCATGATTGGTTTTAGAGGTGCTTGCCGATATATTGATCCTGCTTTTCAGTCGGCCTTTAAGATGGAGTGTCTGGCCATTAAAAGAGTGAGAGAAGAGTTCGGATTAACCAATGTTGCCGTCATGGTTCCTTTCTGTCGAACAGTCGAGGAAGGAAAGAAAGTGGTGGAACTGATTCGCGAATTCGGTTTGCCCAAAAATGAGATGCCCGTCTATGTCATGTGCGAGATTCCTAGTAATGTAATTTTAATTGATGAGTTTTTGGAAGTGTTTGACGGAATGAGTATCGGGAGTAATGATTTGACTCAATTGACTTTGGGATTGGACAGGGATAACGGAGGACTGGCCTATATCGGTAATGAAAAGAACGAAGCGGTCAAGGAATTAATCAGAAAAGTTATCAGAACTTGCAGAGAAAAAAACAAATACTGCGGAATCTGCGGACAGGCGCCGTCCGACTATCCGGAATTCGCCGAGTTCTTGATGAAAGAAGGCATTGAAAGCATTTCTTTGAATGCCGACACGGTTTTAAAGACGATATTATCATTGGGTAAAGCAAAATAATATGTTTGAAATTATTACATTCGGTTCAGCCACTTGGGATATTTATTTGAAGATGGAGAAAGATCAATTGTTTAAAACGGACAAAGTTCCTTCGGGAGCGGCCGTCGGTTTTGATTTGGGTGCGAAGATTGACATTAATGACATGTATTTCAGTTTCGGCGGAGGGGGAATGAACACCGCTCATACTTTTAAGAAGCAGGGATTCGGTGTTGCCTATTGTGGTTCGGTTGGTTCTGACATTCCTGGAAAAGAAATCATTTCCGAAATGGAAAGCATGGGAATCGGAACGGAATTCATTCAGAAGAACGAAAAGCCGACCAACAATTCCATTATTTTATTATCTCCGGACAATGAAAGGACAGTCTTGGCCTACAGAGGCGCTTCGGAAGATTTGAACAAAGAAGAAATACTCTGGGGAGCCATGTCTCCTTCTTGGTTCTATTTGGCTCCTTTATCCGGCAAACTGAGCTCATTAACCGAAGACATCGTTGATTTCGCCAAGAAGAACAAGATTAAGGTTGCGATTAATTTGGGCAATTCACAGATTATTTTGGGAAAAGAGAAATTGGAGCCGATATTAAAGAAGGCGGATGTTCTATTATTGAATTTGGAAGAAGCGGCTTTGTTAACCGGGGTCGATAAAAAGGATGAGATGGGAATCATGAGGGAATTAAACAGTATTCATCCGGGAATCAATACGGTGACCAAAGGACCGGAAGGAGTTTTGGTTTCCGAAGAAGATGTTTTGATTGAGGCATCTTCGTATAAAGTCAAAGTTGTTGACAAGACCGGAGCCGGAGACGCTTTCGGTTCGGGTTTCATTTCTGGATTGATTAAATCAAACATGGATTTGGAGTGGGCGATAAAGCTTGGAATTGCCAATTCGATTTCCTGCATCCAAATCAGGGGAGCGGTCAACGGATTATTGGAAGGAAGCAATGATATTGAGAAAATCGGAGAAAAAATCAAAATAGAGAGGAAGAAGATAATATAGGTTGCCAAAAATCGAAAAATATCCTATACTCCTTAATAGAACAACGGAATTCGTTGTTTATGATTAAAACATGGTTGACGCAATAAAAATAACCAAATCGAGAGTTTTTGCCTTCGTTTTTTTGGTTCTTATTCTTGCGGGCGGAACAGCTTTGTATCTTAATTTCCTTAAGGATAGAGAATCAATCAAAGCCCTTACCGAGAAGAAAAGATATTCGGCCAATGAAGAATTGAAAGTTAAAGTGGAGAACAATTCGGAAAAGAAAGTTTGTTTTTCTTCCTGTTATCCTTTTTTAATTCAAACCAAGGGGGATGGTTGGAATAATTACAATTATCCTAATTGTGATAAAGAGAATGTGGCTGAAAGTTGCATCGATTCCAAGGGCTTAAAAGCATTTGGAATATCGCTAAGTGAGATGTATGCTGAGCCGGCACTGCACCGACTGGCCATACCGGCCTGTATCGATTGTGCCATGGGAGAACAATTCAGAGTCGACAAAATATTATATTCAAATGAATTCGAAATAAAAAAATGACAAGTTTAAAAGCAAAATTAAGACAGACAAAAGGCACCGCCTACAGAGCCGGTCAAGAAAAAGAAGTGATTCCGGCTGTTTTGTATGGACCGGAAATAGAAAGCATTTCTTTGGAAGTTAGCAGAAAGGATTTTGAGAAAGTGTATAAAGAAGTGGGAGAGACATTGATTGATTTGGAAGTGGAGGGAAAGAAATATTCCGTTCTAATCCACGATGAGCAGGTTCATCCTTTGAGCCAAGAATTGCTCCATGTTGATTTTTATCAGCCTAACCTGAAAGAAGAAGTTGAAACCGAAGTTCCCATAGAGTTAGTGGGAGAAGCCCCAGCCTTGAAATTAGGTGGAACATTAATCGTCAATATGAAGGAAATGCCGGTATCAGCTCTTCCCAAAGATTTGCCGAGCAAAATCATCATCGATGTTTCTTCATTGGTTACCTTTGAAGACGCGATTACTGTGAAGGATATCAAGGTTCCGGCTGGCGTCACGATTGAAATCGAAGACCCAGAAGAAATAATCGTCAAGGTTGTTGAGCCGGAAAACGTTGAAGAAGAATTGGCCAAGCCGATTGAAGATGTGAATAAGGAGCCGGAAAAGGCTACTCCGAAGAAGGAAGAAGAACTTCCAGCAGAAGAGAAATAATAATTTTGATTCAATGCTTTTCAGTTTTTTCGAAATTAAAAAACTGATGCTAATGATAATAACGGGAATACTAATCCCCGTTATTTTCGTTTCTTCGGCTAATATTGATGACTTGGAAGCCATGTGCGGGAACGAAGAATGGAAAACGGCTTGCGTGATTCTTTCGGATTCGGAATGCCAGAGTTTATTAAACCAATGTCAGATATATTTTGAATCGAAGAGGAAGAACGTCGAATCGGATATGACTAAGACCAGTGCCGAAAAGAAAACATTGCAAACTCAGATTTCTTCTTTGACTAAGAAAATCAAGGATTTGGATTATCAGATATATCAATCCAATCTTTCAATTAAAAGTTTAGGTTTTCAGATTAAAGATACGGAATTGTCCATAGTTGAAACAGAAAAGGAAATCGGTTCGCAGAAAGAAAAGATAGGGATGATTTTAAGAGCGGTCAACGATGAGGATAAGAAGTCGTTGATGGAAGTTTTGATTGCCAGCAAAACCATTTCCGATTTTTTCGATAATTTGGTCTATTTGGAAACATTGAGCGTTAAGAATCAGGATTTACTTGATCATTTTGAAAATCTTGAAGATAGCTTGAAGGGGCAGAAGATTATCCTAGCTGAAGAGAAAGGACAGACAGAAAGCATCTTGGCTTTGCAAAGCGTGCAAAAACAAGAATCTTCAAGTACAAAGCAGGAAAAAGATAAATTATATACTTTAACCGAAGCCCAGTACCAATCTCAATTGAAAGAGAAGCAAGAGATTGAAAAGAAAGCAGCTGAGATTGAAAAGAAATTAATCCAAATGGTCGGATTGGTTGAAGACCAAAAAGCTCCCAGCTTTGGAGAGGCTTTGGAAATAGCCAAGGAAATCGGAACCTTGGTTGGAGTGAGACCGGCTTTCCTTTTGGCGATTATCAGCCAGGAATCGGCCATCGGAAGGAATGTCGGCCAGTGCTATATAACAAACAAAGAAACAGGCGGAGGGAAATACAGTAATGGAAAATTGGTTTCGAGGATTATCCATCCGACGAGAGACCTTCCTATTTTTTTGAATATCATTGAATCTTCGGGGAGAACCATGGAAAAGACCCCAGTTTCTTGCTGGATAAATGATTGTGTTTCCAAATACGGAGGAACTTATTTCCACTGCAAAGCATATGTAGCTGAAAGCGGAAGTGTCAGTTGCGCCAAGTCGGGATACGTTGCCTACGGATTCGGGGGAGCGATGGGTCCGGCTCAATTCATCCCGAGTACTTGGAATATCTATGATAAAAAAGTTAAAGAAAAAACAGGGAAATCGGTTGCCGATCCTTGGAACATCCGCGACGCTTTTACCGCTGCCGGTTTGTATTTGAAAGATTTGGGAGCAGGAAAGACTTCGGGAGAATACAGTGCCGCTTCTAGATATTACGGCGGTTCTTCCGCCTATGCCAAGAGTGTATCAACCAGAGCTTGGTGTATTCAGGAGTTTACCGACAAGGGTTCCATGTCTGACTACTGTCAGGGATTGATTTTCTAAAAAAATAAAGGGCCTATCTTGATGGGGCACCTTTTTCTTCAAGGAATTTTTTTAATTCCTTTTTGTTTTTTTCGATCTCGGCTTTGTCGAGAGAGCCAAGACCATTGATTAGTCCTTGCAGAATTTTTATCATCTCTGCGTCGTTTTCCGGCTTGCTGGTCGGGAAGTAGTCATAAATCATAGACATGCTGTCTTCCATTTCGAATTCGTCACCGATGTATAATGCCTCGACTCGGGCATGAGACTCCATCAGCTGTTTAATTGTTCTATGAAGACTTGGTGGTGGTTCTTCCATCTTTTTTACCTCTGCAACAATATTATACAAATTATGGATTTTGTCAATAAAAAAAATCTAACCTTGCGATGAAGGTTAGGATGATGGTTTGTCTGAGATTCGAACTCAGGATCTTCCGCTTGACAGGCAGACATCATAGCCGACTAGACCAACAAACCTTTAATAGGGGAGAATGGGACGACCCATAAGCTCCAGAGCTTTGTAAACCCTAGCGTCTACTCAGAGAACTCCCCTCTAATATAAACTTATGTTAAACTTGTTTAAAAGTCAACTGGCAGAGTTATTTGCCAATATTGACATATTTTCCTCCGGACTTGATTTCAATAGTTAATCCGTATGGCGGAGAAACATAGCAGTCATCGTAGTGTGCGGTAACCGCTACCAAGTTTTTAACATTTTGGTATTTTAGGTTTTTAACCTCTTCTTCTCGAAGGCCGATACCTCTGCCTCTTACCATGCAGCACCCCATCGTCAGCAATCTTATTCCAAGAAAGTGACTAAGTTTTTTAAGAGCTTTTTTCATTCATTCTCACCGGTGATAATCTAGCATAAAAAGCAAAAACAGGGAAGTTATCCCTGTTTTAATCCTTCTGATATGTTTTTGACCATTTTTTCTATCTTCCCATTCATTATTCCTTCAATGTCATGCCAGCTTTTGTTGATTCGGTGGTCGGTGACTCGGTCTTGAGGGAAATTATACGTTCTCATTTTTTCTTCTCTCATGGCCGTTCCTATCTGGGCTTTCCTCGCTCCGCCCATTTGTTTTTCCATGTCTTGTTTTTGTTTATTTAACAATCTAGCAGCAAGAACCGCTAGGGCGTTTTCTTTGTTTTGTTGCAAACTTCTTTCGGTCTGACAGGTGACCACTTCTCCGGTGGGGACGTGGATGATTCTGATGGCTGACATTCTTTTATTAACATATTGTCCGCCCGCTCCCGAGGCCTTGTAGTACTCGCTTCTTATATCCTGCGGCCTGATGTTAATTTCGGTGGCTGATGGCTTGGCCAAGACGGCGACTGTTGCCGTTGAAGTGTGGATTCTTCCTTGTTTTTCCGTGGTGGGAATTCTTTGCACTCGGTGGACTCCGGCTTCATTCATGAGGAGATCGTATGCTCCTTCGCCCGATATTTCCATGGTTGTGTCTTTGGTTCCTCCGATTTCAGTTAAACTGGAATCCAAAACATTGACCTTCCATTCTCTAATTTGGGCGAACCTTGTATACATTCTAACCAAGTCGGATGCAAAAAGAGCGGCCTCTTCTCCTCCGACGCCCGCTCTTATTTCCATAATAACCGCATTATACTTTTGTTCTCCTTCTTGAGACATGTAAGTATTATTTTTTCTTTTTAGCCACTCTTTCCTTGAATTTCTGGATTCTGCCTACCTGGTCAGAGCTTCTTTCCTTTCCTGTATAGAAGGGATGGCACTGTGAACAGATTTCCACCTCCATGTTTTCAATAGTTGAACCAACTTCAAAAACATTTCCGCAAGCACAGCGAATCTTGGCTTTTTCAAAGTATTGTGGGTGAATGTCTTTCTTCATATTCAGTATTACTTTTTATATATTTAAGGTATATCAGAAAGAGGGAGGGAAATCAAGAGCATTGACTCTTTGTTTGTTTTGATTTAAGATTGTTCCAATCCTCAGGAGGGGATTGAAATGGAACTGAACGAAGCATTGATTCTTGGCGAGAAGGAAATGAAAGAGAAGATGAAAAAGATGAGAAACCGGGCATTGAAAAGGATATTCTTTGTCATTGCTGCGGCAACGATTGCTTTCTTGGTAACGTTTTTCACCTTCTTCAAGCACAGGGAAGTGGAAATGACGTTCAAGCAATTCGAACTTTTAAAAATGCTGATACCGTGGGGGTACACCGTGAGATATGAAGCCGGAATCGCAATCATCGAAAATTTCGTTAATGCGATTGTATGGTCAATTCTGATTTCTCTAGAAGTGGCAGTATTGGCGATTCTCCTGGTATCTCTGGATATTTTCAGGGCCCCAAAATAATTTTTTAGATCGACCATTAGTCGATTTTCGTCTTTAAGGAAGCTCTTGCCTTTTTATTTTCCATATGATATATATAAAAAGTACCAATAAGATAGTAAAAACACTTCGCTCAATAGCGAATGTGATTTATTCAGTCCCATATTATGGAAGAAACAAAAATAGAAAAAAAGATAGGATACAATATTTCAGTTGACGAGATGATAACTGCCGGTTTGGGTTTCGGACACGACAAGTCAAAGTTGAACCCAAAAATGAAAGAATATGTTGCCAAGCAGAAGGACAGAGTATATTTGATTGATTTGGAAAAGACAGCCGAGAAATTGACAGAAGCTTTGGATTATATAAAACAGATTAAGAGTGAAGGGAAAACAATCGCTTTTGTCGGAACCAAAGTTGCGATGAGAAATTTGGTTAAGGATTTGGCGATAAGATGCAATGCTCCGTATGTGACTGAGAGATGGATTGGAGGTGTCTTCACCAATTTCAAGGAAATCAGAAAGAGAATCAACTATTTCAAAGAGCTGGAAGCTAAAACCAAAGAAATGGACTTCGAAAAGAAGTACGTTAAGAAAGAAAGATTGGTAATGGCGAAGGAATTGGAAAGATTGGGTCACAAATTTAACGGTGTTAAAGAAATGGAACAGTTGCCCGCAGCAGTATTCATCGTCGATGTCGAAAAAGACGACTTGGCCTTGAAAGAAGCAATGCAGTGCGGTATCAAGATTATCGCCATCGCCGACACCAATGTCGACCCCACTAAAATAGATTATCCCATTCCCGGGAATGACGACGCCTACACCTCTGTGGAATACGTCCTCTACAAAATAGAAGAAGTACTGGGCGGAGCTAAAACAGAATAAATCTAAATTATTAAAACACATGATAAACATAGATTTAGTCAAACAATTAAGGGAAGAGACCGGAATTTCTTTGGGTGATTGCAAAAAAGCCCTGGAAGAATCAAACAGTGACCTTAATTTAGCCAAAGAATATTTAAAGAAAAGGGGACAAGCCATTGCCGCTAAAAAGACGGAAAGGGCTGTTGGGAGCGGAATTGTTGAAACATATGTCCATTCAAACAAAAGATTGGGAGTGATGCTCGAGATAAACTGCGAGACGGATTTTGTCGCCCGCGGAGAAGACTTCCAGAGCTTGGCCCATGAGATTTGTTTGCAGATTGCCGGAATGAGGCCGACATATGTTAAAGAAGCCGATGTTTCCGAAGATGATTTGAATAAGCTAAAAGCAGAATACGAAGAACAGGCCAAGAGCATGAATAAGCCGGCTGAAATCGTCGAAGGAATCATCAAGGGAAAATTGGAGAAGTTCAAGAAGGATTCTTGCTTGGTCAATCAGTTATGGATCAAGGATGACACAAAAACAATTCAAGTTTTGATAAACGAAACGATTGCCAAGACCGGAGAGAACATTGTCGTTAAGAGATTTGTCTTGTATGAATTTTGAGCTTATTGCCTCAATAATAGCAGTTTTAAGTTTTTTGGGATTGACGTTTTTGATTTTAAGAAAGGTTCCGGAATTGAAAGAAATGCCCGAACCGGAATTATCTTTTTTGAAAAAAGATTTGAGGAAGAAGATAAGGGAGAAGACGAAGGAAGTTTTGAAGGAAAATACGCACACTTTGGAAGGAATTTTGCACAAAGTGTTGAGTAAGATAAGAATATTGTCGTTGAAAGTTGATAAAAAGGTTTCCGATTGGATTACCAAGTTAAGAAGCAGGTCCTTGATGAGGAATAAAAATTTGGATAATTATTGGAAGGAAATAACGTCTTCAGTCAAGAAGAAAAAAGATGATGGAAAGCAGTGAAATAAAATTAGGGAAGTACAAGCACTTTAAAGGTAATGAATATGAGGTTTTGGGAGTTGCCAAAAACAGCGAAACAATGGAAGAATTAGTCGTATACAGGGCCCTTTACGGCAATTATGACTTATGGGTCCGTCCGTTAAAAATGTTTTTGGAAGAAGTGGAAGTCGAAGGTAAAAAGATTTTCAGGTTCAGGTATTTAGGCAAATAAAATTGCCGGCATAGCTCAGTGGTAGAGCAACTGTTTTGTAAACAGTAGGTCGGGGGTTCGAATCCGTCTGCCGGCTCATAAATGATAGTTGACAATAAGCGAAAGAAAGAGTAAGATTCTATTTGTTCTCGTAACTTGATAAATAAATACAGCAATCATTTTAGTAGGATTTTTTAGTGACAATTTTATGTAAGTTTTTTAGAGTTGTCCCGCATTTTTTTGAGAGTTTGATCCTAGCTCAGGATGAACGCTGGCGACGTGGATAAGGCATGCAAGTCGAACGGCTATAGCAATATAGCAGTGGCGAATGGGTTAGTAACACGTAGATACAAACCTTTTACTCAGGCACAACCCGGAGAAATCCGGGCTAATTCCTGATGGTCCCGCAAGGGTAAAGATTTATCGGTAAAAGATTGGTCTGCGTCCTATCAGCTAGTTGGTGAGGTAATGGCTCACCAAGGCAATGACGGGTAGGCGGAGTGAGAGCTTGGCCGCCAACAATGGCACTGAGACACGGGCCATACTCCTACGGGAGGCAGCAGTCGAGAATATTCGACAATGGGCGCAAGCCTGATCGAGCGACGTCGCGTGTGGGATTAAGATCTTCGGATTGTAAACCACTTTTCTGGGGGAAGAATTTTGACGGTACCTCAGGAATAAGGGGTGACTAAACTCGTGCCAGCAGTAGCGGT